>JGI24703J35330_11748624_pt1 | contig 22551 bp, 24 predicted proteins | sample TergutNt197P1_FD_35330 | JGI IMG/M metagenome (IMG submission 35330)
GAGGTAAAACGAAAAATGCTAGCAAAAATCCGAATAGTGTCCAAAAAAAGCACCGCCATGCCGTTGAAGCATGAAAACCGCCAGCACTTGGTCTTATCGTCATAACCGCCCAAAAGCTAACTATAAAATGCCAATGATAATTTAGTGCCAAAAAAATCAAAAGCAAATAGATTGTTTTTTCCACTTCCCACAGAATCGCTTGAAGTGAATAACGCATCATATCAATGTCGTCCTCATCATATTCGGTTTCTTTGCGAATACCATTTAAAATTCTTACAATGAAAAAGTTACTTATTGGCATTTTAATTCCACCTTTAAATGCTACTTGGGTTCATCATACCAAATCCAACAATCATTGTCAAATCTTTTGAAACAAAATCTGTAAAACCTTTTTCGAAAACCACTGTTTCAACACTTTTTGAGAAAAGTTTCCAATTAATTTGAACAAAATAGCGTTTCATGGTAAAATGGTATGTGGCAATATCCAGCTGTTGCGAAGTTTGAACTAACTGACTTTGAAATCCAGCTCATAATATCGCTAATTCGGAAAAAGTACAAAAATCCTATTTCGAAAGTACAACAAATAAGACGTAACCAGTGAGGTGACTTATGAAAAATTTAACAATAGAACAAGCAATCAAATTGCTCTCAAGTGGAGAAGTTGTCGCAATTCCAACAGAAACTGTTTATGGATTAGCTGCAGATGCCAGAAAAAGCAGAGCTGTTAAAAAAATATTCAAAGCCAAAAACCGCCCTAGTGATAATCCTTTAATTGTTCATATTGGTTATTCGCATCAAGTAGATAAGTTAGCCAAAAACATTAGTGACGAAGCACGGCTATTAATGAAGCATTTTTGGCCTGGACCGCTGACTTTAGTATTAGAAAGCAACGGGAAAGTATCGAAATGGGTCACAGCAGGCTTAGATACTATCGCTCTACGAATGCCAGCGCACGAAAAAACATTGCGGCTTCTTCAAAAATCAAAAATTCCATTAGCAGCCCCAAGTGCAAATTTATCGGGAAAACCTAGTCCGACTTGTGTTGAACATGTTATTCATGATCTAAAAGAGAGAATTCCAGGGGTTGTGAATGGGGGCGTTTGTGGTATAGGGATAGAATCAACAGTGATTGATATGACTGCTGTCCCACCTGTCATTTTGCGCCCAGGTGGGATTAAAAAACAACAGATCGAAGCGCTTATTGGAGGGGTTGATCTAGCAGATTTTAAACAAACGCCAGAGGATATTTCACCAAAAGCACCAGGGATGAAATATGCTCATTATGCGCCGGCGGCGGAAGTTTTTATTGTTAAGGGCGATTTTAACTATTTTAAAGCATTAATTGAAAAATATCAAGCTGATCAAAAGCGCGTTGGCATACTTTGTCGAAAAAGTAATCGCTGTTTTTATAAAAAAGCTGATATGGTTAAATCTTTGTCAGTAGAGGGCAAGCAACTTTATAAGGCTTTTAGACTTTTTGACGATAGTGATGTGGATATCATTTTGTGTGAATGGTTTGAAGATGAAGCAGTGATGAATCGCTTGATGAAGGCCAGTAAGGAGAATATCTTATAATGAAGTTTAAAATTAGAGACATCGAAATTGAAAATCCAGTGGTCTTGGCCCCTATGGCAGGAGTTTGTAATGCCGCTTTTCGTGTTATCGCTAAAGAAATGGGCACTGGCTTGATTTATGCTGAAATGGTTAGTGATAATGCGGTCAATTATCGCAATCAAAAAACCTTAGATATGTTATATGTCGACCCGAAAGAGCATCCGATGTCAATGCAGATTTTTGGCGCAAGTAAAGAAACCTTTGTAGAAGCAGCAAAGTATATAGATGTGCATTGCGATTGCGATATTATCGACATTAATATGGGCTGTCCTGTCCCTAAAGTGACAAAGAATGAAGCGGGAGCACGATTGTTGCTTGAACCTGATAAAATATACGATATCATAGCGAGTGTTGTCGATGCTGTTAAAAAGCCCGTCACTGTCAAAATGCGAACTGGATGGGATCACCAACATCTTTATGCCGTTGAAAATGCGTTGAAAATTGAGGCTGCTGGCGCTAGTGCCATTGCTTTACATGGACGAACAAGAAGTGATCAATATAGTGGAAAATCAGACTGGGGCATGATCAAAACGGTCAAAGACGCTATCAAATCCATCCCCGTGATCGGAAACGGCGATATCACCACACCTGAACAATTCCAAAACGCATTAATCACCAGCGGAGTCGATGCCATTATGATCGGGCGTGCTGCTTTAGGTAATCCATGGGTACTAAAAAGAATGGTACATTATCACGAAACAGGCATCATTATTCCTGAGGTAACCATTAGCGAGCGCATTACACTAGCTACTGACCATATGGATCGTCTAATCGACCTCCGCGGCGAGAAAATTGCCATGATGGAAATGCGCAGTCATATGACCTGGTATATGAAGGGTTTACCTGGCGCTACTAAGGTTAAAAATGAAATTGTTCAAGTAAAAACTAAAGACGAAATGGTCAGTTTGCTTGCAAAATACGAAGATTATTTGACAATCAGGTCGCACAATCAGCAATAAGTTAGTGTTTTCCATCCTACTTCGCACTAGATTTTTTTGTCAAAATATGATATCATTGTTATAATAGAATTTTTAAATAAGGCGGTTTTTTTTATGAAAAAATGTAGAATATGCGATTTTCTCATTGAGCAAGATATATGTGACTTTTGTGGTGCGAACAATGAGATTATTCCAGATGTTGAAGCTGAGGCTGAAAAAGTTGAAATTATTGAAGAAATTAAACCTGAGGAAGTTAAAACAGAAGAAATACCAACTGAATCTATTGCAACAGAGAACCTCACAGAAGCAACTGAGGAAACTGTAAAACCCGAGCCACAAGAAACAACAACTTTTGTTGAAAAAACACCAAAAATAGATAAACCGAAGCCTTCCAAACAAAAAAACTCGGCTAAACCACTTATTTTTGGTCTTTGTGTTTTGCTAGTTGCTGTTGTTGTCTTTGTCTTCTCATTGATACAAGAAAGATCAAATAATGATGAGCCAGAGCAAACAGGAACAACCGCAACCGAAACAGTCGCAACCGAACCTGAAACCGAAACCCAAGCAGCTGCAACAACTGATCCAGAAAATATAATCCTAGACTCTTTACTTTTAGGCATTTGGGGCGGCGGTCATGGTACTGAGCCGTTAGTTCTTTTTAACGAAGCATACTACCTTGAATTTTCAGAAGATGGTACACTTCTTATCATCCAAAATGGTTTTGGAAGAAGCATAGAATGGATTTTCGAAAATGAAGGTTCTTTCCTCGCAGATGACCAAGAGTTCTCGTATAACATTGATGGCGATGCGTTAATCATTGAAGATGATTCAAATAATAGTTGGACCTTCTTGCGCACTCAAACTTTAATCGACTATACTCCTACTCTAAGTATCGCTGAGATTGTTGGAACTTGGGGCTGGGTTAATGACCCCGATTTCATCTATGCGTTTAATGCAGATGGCACTGCAGTTCGTGGCTTCGAAGATTTACGATTTGATTTTCTTTGGACAATCACTGCTGAGAATGTTATTTATATGCAAATGCGCTCTGATGACTATTCAACAGAACGTTGGCAAGCAACTCTTGAAAATGGTACTTTAACTATAACAGACTTAGATTCTACAGCAGAGTGGCAATACGAACGTACACAAAATGAATTTGATATTTCCGTCACTGTGACTGAATCTGCGCTTCTTGGTCGTTGGACTAGTGGACATGGTGCGTCGCTTTTATGGTTTGCTAGTGCAGAGACTATCGAATTCTTGGAAGATGGTACAGTTACCCACTTCCTTAATGGTGGGGTTGAGGAAAACAGGTATCGAATTGGAACTTCACAGCGCTTTACAACTGATGGTCTTGCATTTGCTTATCAAGTCACCGATAACCAATTAATCATTACCGATCTCCTTGGCAACAGTCGCACCTTTAGCCGCGATTAAAACCTTTTGCATAATTTGCAATTTGTACAACCTGAAAAAAATAGCCTCTCCACTGACGGATAAGGCTATTTTTTCTTATTTTTTTTCTTTTTATTAGATCCCGACCCTGAAATCCAGACAATAAGCACCGCAAATGATAAAGCACCACCAGTAGCAATCACGACATCAACAATCGGAAATGGTACTTCTGTTTCATCTAATGTCTCCACAATATCCCTAAGTGTTTCAGAATCGACAACTTCTATAATATCCTCTGATATCCCCTCTAATTCCTCTAGCTCCCCTGCTTCGAGCATCGCAGCTAATTCTGAAATAGAAATTTTCTCAACAAATTCACCACGGACCATCACACGCTGATAACCATCCGGTGTACAAGTAAATAAAGTTAACCATGTATGATCTGGATCAACATGCGCGATATCTATTCGATTTGGCGCGATGATGTGGTTGTCACCGATAATTGTTTCATAAAGATAAAGATAGTTAGAGTCTCGTAAAATCAGCAAATCTCCTACTTGTATCTGATCTATTCCACCAAATCTTAATTCTGGGTTTGGATCCCAGTGACTTGCAAGCACGAAATTATTTTCACCCATCGCTTTTTCAGGGATATCATAATATTCTATATTAGCCGGATTACGCATCCATCTTGGGCGATAAGTTCCCGCACCAAGCGAAATTCTCGGTTCTTGGTACCCTAGAAAAATGGCGACTCTTACATCAATTGAAGGCATAATCAACTCGCCAATAGGTTGTATTTCTAAATCATCAGCCACGCCAACGTGTTCTAACCAAGCAAAAGGTCCAAGCGTAGTAATAATGTCTAATTCATCTGTGTCATCTCCATTAATTATCTCCTCCATCTCAGCCTCAGCTTCTTCAACCGCAAACTCAAGATTCGCATCAAATGCCTCTGCATCAATTGTCACCTGCGTTAGATAACGAATCACACCCCCTTGAATAAAGTGCCAGCCAACTAACAATCCCCCTGTTAAAACCAATAAGAAAATTAGTGCATTGATTAAAAAGTTCTTCATTTGTCTATCCTCATATTTATTTTCTTGACTTTTTTGAGTTAGAGTTCGATCCTAAATTTGAAACCCAAACAATCACCATCGCAAAAAACAAAGCGCCTCCTGCAACTAGTGCAACATCAGTAACAGGAAATGGAACCTCAGTATCGTCCAATGTTTCAACTACTTCAACGATGGTTTCAATATCAATTTCGGCCTGCTCTAATGCAGCAAGCGCTCTTGCATCAAGAAATTCTTGATAAGCAGCTTCTTCAGCCGCTGCCGCATCAACTAAATCAACGAGATCTGCAACAGCTAGTTTTTCAACAAATTCGCCACGAACCATCACTCGTTGATAACCATCTGGTGTACATGTAAACAATGTCAACCAAACATTTCCTGGTACATAATCAGCAATATCCCAGCGATAAGCTTCAATAATATAATTGTCGCCGATAATTGTCTCATAAAGATAAAGGTAGTTAGAGTCACGCAAAATAAGCAAATCGCCCACTTGAATGCGATCTAGTCCACCAAATCTAATCCCAGGATTTGGATCCCAGTGGCTTCCTAACGTATAATTACCTTCTCCCATTACAGAACCAGGTAGTAATGTTCCAGCACCGATTGAAATATGAGGTTCAACAACCCCGTGGAAGATTGCTAATCGTGTGCCAATAGATGGAATGATCAACTCACCGATCGGTGACACTTCATCGCCAATACCAACATGCTGTAACCAGTCAAATGCATCTAGAGATGCCACAGCATCCCAATTAAATACATCTTCTTCATCTTCTGCTTCGATGGCGGCGATTAAATTTGCTTCAAATTCTTCAGCAACAATTGGTGTTTGCGTAAAGAATAAAATCACATCCTCTTGAATAAAATGCCAACCAACTAATAACGCGCCTGTTAGCACAAGCAGAAAAATAATCGCATTAATCAGAAAGTTCTTCATTACCAAAACCTCCCTCAGGAAATTGCACGTCGATAATTTTGTCAAATGTTAGACGTTTTAAACTATTGCCACTCATGATCACCAATTGCGAGTAGTTTTCGTCATAATGAGAAACCGTCCCAATAACTTGCTCGCTTTGGTCATCATCAGTTAGTATAATGAGCTTAACTTTTACTTTATCGGTAAAAGCAGCATACAAGCCTTTATAGCCTAAGTTGCGCTCTTTTCGGATAATTTGCTGATATTCAGCGCGATCGTCAATTTCAAGCTGCACATTCGGCTTAAAAAGCGATTCAGTAAACTTTTTGCTTTTTAAATTCCCGCTTTTTCTATTAAACATCATAAATGCCCCACAATAAATCTAATTTTTTCATCTTTTTCTCCATCATTCTTCTAATTTTGACATGTTATTACGCTACTATTGTACCTCATATCCGACAGAATGTAAATACAATCCCTCAGATTTAGCAGTTGGTCCTGCAAAATCTCTATTTTTGGCAGCAATAATATATGGTATTTCAGTCGGTGAAATTTTACCTAGACCTACATGCAAAAGCGTGCCTACCATGATTCTTACCATGTATTTCATAAAGCCTGTTCCTACAAATCTAAAAGTATATTCTCCATCATCATGAATCAATAATTCTGAAATCAAAATGGTTCGCTGCTTATCAATTTTTTCGATATTGGCAGTAAAAGAGGTAAAATCATGAGTCCCAACAAAATAGGTCATGGCTTCTTGCATTTTTTTGACGTCTAATTTACGTCGGTGATAGTGAATATAATCGCATGTTAATGGATCGTATTCATTAGTAGAGATGCGGTAATGGTATTCTTTGGTTGCTGCATGAAATCTCGCATGCCATTCACTGCAAACCTCTTCACTTTTAACAATATAAATATCTTTAGGTAAGATACTATTGAAGGCCATTTTGTATCGACTCCCATCCATCTCTAGTGGCGAATCAAAATGAATTACCTGTCCCAAGGCATGAACTCCAGTGTCTGTTCTTCCTGCTGCGTGCGTGATGATTTTAATCTTGCAAATCTTTTTAAGTGCACGTTCTATTTCTTGCTGTACCGTTCGTCCTTTTGGTTGTATTTGATAACCAAAAAATTTCGAACCATCGTATTTGATAATGCACATGATGCGCTTAGTTTTCATTTTTTCATCCTTTTTCAACGTCTCGTATTGTCGTTAAACTTCGATATGAGGTGCGTTCTTGATTTAACACATATCCCCTAACTGCCATCGTATTTGCTAATTCATCCGCCTTTTTAATAGCAATCACAAACACTGGGAGAATTAATGCCGTAATTAAGCGCATTTTCATCCAAATAGAAGCAGAATTAATGTCCAATCCTCTTGATGCTTGAGCTTTTAATATTTTACTTGCCTCTTGCATCAAGCTCGGTACAAATCGCTGAATTATTCTAATCGTCAGCATAAGTGCACCAATTTTCACACCAATTTTCTTCAAAGGTTGCAAGAGGGCTTCTAAAGAAAGGGTGACTGCGGTTTGTGTTGTCGTTTCAATGAAAATAAACCAAACCATGATTACTATGAGTAGTCTTGTGAAAATAAGTAAGCCATGCCAAAGGGCGTCGATACTTGGGGTGATTAGTAATTGCATTAGTGTCATTACAAGTACCATGATAACAGGAGCTTTCAATTTTTTTAAGCAATATGTAAGTGGTAATTTGACTAGTTGCACAAGCCCGAGTACTAATATGACTAATATCATAAGGATTCGCCAATCAGAAATCATAAACGTCACAATTGTAAGAGCAAGTGTTGCTATGATTTTAAAGCGCGCGTCAAGTATTGATTTTGTATTAAATTTAGGCATAGCTACAATTTGAAACTCGACTTTAATGAGACAATGTGGTTAAATGATAGTTTGTCATCTGTCGAACGCTTTTTGTCAATATTGAAATAGCCATGGCGGAAGAATTGGTACTTTTCTTCTTTATTTTCCATATTTTCTTCAACAAAGCCATTCATCACGACTTCCGAATTAGGATTGATACGCTCTAAAAAAGGTAGGTGAGCAGTCGCTTCATCGTCGATTAGAATTGGCTCATAAAGGTAAAATTCAGCTGGTTTATTGTGCATCGCATCTACCCAATGAATCGTTCCTTTTACTTTACGAGCATTGAAATCGGAGCCTGATTTTGTTTCGATATCATAGGTCGCGTGAATTTCTTTAATTGAGCCATCAGCATTTTTGATCACATCTGTACATTTAATAAAATAAGCATGTTTTAAACGGACTTCGTTACCAGGATAAAGTCTGTGGTATTTTGGCACTGGATTTTCCATAAAATCTTCCTGTTCAACGTAAATTTCACGTGAAAATGGAATTTTTCGTATTCCCATCTCTGGAACTTCCGGATTAATTTCTGCATCTAAGTACTCGACGACCCCTTCTGGATAGTTGGTAATCACTATTTTCAACGGATTTAATACTGCCATTGTTCGTGGTGCTTTTAATCTTAAGTCATCTCTAACAAAATGTTCTAACATCGCTGGATCGCTCATCGAATTTGCCTTCGATAAACCTGATTCGCGGATAAAGTTAATGATTGCATCCTTTGTATAACCACGCCGCCTTAGCCCTGCAATTGTTGGCAGGCGTGGGTCATCCCAACCGTCAACTTTTCCTTCTTCGACCAACTGTAGGAGGTAACGCTTGGACATAACAGTGTTCTTTAAATTCAGCCTAGCAAATTCAATCTGGCGCGGTACGGCTGGTACTGTACAATTCTCGATAACCCAATCATAAAATGGTCGTTGATCTTCAAATTCTAATGAGCATAATGAGTGGGTGATGTGTTCATAAGCATCTTCAAGGGGATGAGCAAAGCTATACATTGGATAGATACACCAGCCTGGTGCATGATGGTGCTCAGTATGTTGAATGCGATAAATGACTGGATCACGGAAATTGATATTTGGACTAGCCATATCAATTTTAGCACGTAGGACATAAGTGCCATTTGGATATTTCCCTTCACGCATTTCGCTAAAAATACGCAAATTTTCCTCGATTGAGCGCTCTCTATGAGGTGAATTGACACCTGGTGTAGTTAATGTTCCTCGTTGCTCTCGAATTTCTTCTTGAGTAAGTTCATCAATAAAAGCTAATCCTTTGAGGATCAACTCAACTGCTCTTTCATACATAAATTCAAACATATCAGATGCATAAGTGACCGCTTCTGGTTCAATTCCCATCCACTTGAAATCTTCTATCTGGGAATCCACATATGAAATATCCTCTTTAGATGGATTTGTATCATCAAAGCGCCAATAAAAACGACCTCCGAATTCGCGTGCAAGGTTATAGTTTGTTAAAGCACCTTTCATATGCCCAATATGTAAACAACCATTAGGTTCTGGGGGAAAACGCGTCACAATCTGTTCGTGCTTCCCACTGGCTAGATCTTCTTTCATAATGGTCTTAATAAAATTTGAGTTCTCTTCCATAGTTACTACACCGTCCTGTTGAAATTTCGTTTTAGGGTTATCGTATTAGTATACCAAAAATTCTTGCAATAATCAAATGCAGGCGCAAAAAAAGTAGACTTTTTGGCCTACTTTTCTACGCTTTCACTTGATGTTTACTCGTTCAAGCCTATCGCTCGTCGTCAAATAAAAACCAATCAATTTCACCTTCTGCTAATTCTTGTCTTTGTCCTACGTTAAAGAGGTTGCCGATAAAGTTTATCGAACGCGTGCCAAAGCTCTCTTGAATCTCTGTTCTTACTTCCACTTGTGCGCTATTACTACTTGTATAATCATCGGTTGGCACAACACAGACACCTGGGTTAATAAAACACCACCAGTTCTCACCTTTTGCCTCTCCAAGTCTGATCACAAGGCTTTCGTGGTAAGTATTGCTAACTGGAAAATAATGATGCCCAAGGCTAATTTCAATCTGAACATCTGCTCCAATTTCGGTTAATACTTTTGCGATATTATCATGCAAATTTTCAAGATTTTGCGTTAAAAAATCAGCTGTATGCCCCTGAATATGCTGATTCATAAAATCTGTTGCCGCAAATACAGTTAACCTTTTAATAAGTTGATCCGTTTCATCATCAGAATGTGCAATTACCCTTAGTCGCAAATTTTGAGCCTCTATCGTGTTTGCCTCAACTTCTGCAGTTGCCCCAGTTATGATTTGAATAAAACCTGTTACAACAATCAATCCGAAAACTAATCCCAATTTCATTTTATCTGTCATTTTTTATTCCCCCATTTTTATTCCTCATTCATATTACAAATCCATTTGGAAGAGATCATTTTACCTGATCCGCATCGCTGCATGGTAGATTTTCTGATTCGTTCTACTTTATGGATAGCTCATCATGTTCAAATTTTAAAAAATTATACGTGGGAATTGTTAATTTTTTTTAAATCGTCTGCCAGATATCGGGGTTGTTACTTAAAATGTTTTTATTATTTCGGCATTTAGGCTTTTTATGACTGTTTTCGCGAGATTGATCGCCTCGATGTAGTCTTCGTAGGCGACGATTCCGTGATGGCTGTGGATATATCTGACGGGAATGCTGATTACAATGGTTGGGATGCCGTTTTGACAGAGGTGGATGGCGCCGCCATTTGTGCCGCCGCCGCTACGCACTGCTTCTTGTAGGGGGATATTTAGTTTTTTTGCTACGTTAACAGCATGGCGCATAAAGCGTGGGTTGTTGATCATGCTCACGTCGAAATGTCTAAGCATCGGTCCGCGCTTAAGCCCTGATTGAATTTGCTCTTCGCCAAAATAGGTGTCGTCTGCTGGAGCTCCTTCAAAAACGATTGCAACGTCTGCATCAAGGCTTGCAGCTGCAGCTCTTGCTCCTCTTAAGCCGACTTCTTCTTGGCTTGAGAAGGTTCCAATGACGTCGATTTCAAGATCTTCCGATTGAATTTGGTTGAGTGTTTCTACAAGGGCGGCTACGCCGATTCGACAATCGAATGCCTTACCGATGAAGAGATCATGCTTTTCTTTGTATTCACACGTAACGTCTGGCACAACTGGGGCTGCAATTGAAATTTCAAAATCATTTTTGAGTTCCGCGAGTGAACAAGCACCAACATCAAGCACCATTTGGTCGATAGATGGTCCTTTTCCGCGCTCTGCTTCTGATATAAAATGTGGAGGCTTTGATGCCACAACACCAGTTATATAATTGCCATTGTTATCTTTGATTCTTACTTTACTTGAACCGATGGTTGCAGCAGACCAGCCTCCGACTGGAAGGAAACCGATGGTCCCGTTGTTTTTTAAATGTTGAACAATGAAGCCGACTTCATCAGTATGTGCATCTAGCCAGACTTTAGGCTTGTTGCCAGTGTTGTTTTTTGCTGTGAAGTAGAGATTTCTTAATGTGTCTTCTTCAAATTCGCAATACGACTCAATTTCTTTCTTACAAATTTCTACCACTTCGTCCTCAAATCCAGAGATCCCGTTGGCATTTGATAGTTTTTTAATTAGCTCTATATTTTCAATTTTACTACGCATGATGATCACGCTCCTTGTTTTTTTATTCGTGTGCTCCTTTTGAAGCTCTGCTTTTTACATCATGTTACCCCTTCTTGCTAGCCACTAATGTAATGCCAAGCATAGCCATGACGATAACTACCATTAATAATTGATTTTCTGCTATTAATGGCAACAACGTTTCCTCGACAAATGTCAGTTCTGTAAACAAAGGTATTTCCCTCAATAATAGCCCGATAAAGATCCCCAAAAGTAAGATGATAACCTTTAGCACGTATTTTCTCATTTCGATCATTCCTAACCTTTTAATCCAGTAATGGTTTAATATCTTGTTGAACTCGTTCAATTATACTATTTTTAGCTATAAATGTCAAAATTTTTGAAAGGGTCGATCATATTTTATTGGACAAGGAAGTATCAATCATGTATAATAGGATGATCAATGAAAGAGGGTTTTATAAAAATGGCACTAACAGGAAAGCAAAAAAGTTTTTTAAGAGCACAAGCACATGATCTACAACCGATTATCCAAATTGGAAAGGGTTCTGTTACCAAAACAGTTATCGACACGATTTTAAAAGCAATTGATGCAAGAGAATTAATTAAAATTTCCATCTTACAAAATTGTTTGAATGATCCAAAGGAAATAGCTAGTGAAATTGTTGAGCAGACAAATTCTGAGCTAGTTCAATTAATCGGACGTGTGATTATTTTGTATAAAAAATCATCTAAACCTACTAATCGTGTAGTAACTAACAAAATTCCATGATAACACAGTCTGCTAATCAATAGGAAGTGAATAAAAATGAAGATTTTTAAACGAGCATTTTTAAACATTCGTCGACTGTGGTTAAGAAATGTTTTGCTGTTGTCGATTGTCTTTATTCTCGGATTATTGCTATCCTTTTCCTTGTCAGTTCGCAACTCAATAGCACAATTAGATTCCAGTTTGATGGAAAGGTTAATGCCAATTGTTGCGATTGTCCCTGAAGAACAAATTTCAATACCTATTACGATGGATATGGTATATGATATCGAATCACTTCCATATGTTAAAGCTTATCATTTGAGGAGTCGCTTAACTCTCGAAAGTTTTAATTCTGATGTTTTTGTGCCACACTTTTTATTCGAAGAATTTGACGAAGAAACGAAAGAGTTTAGAGTTTATTGAGAGTGTTATGCAATTCCAACAAGACTGGCCACTAAAAGATGTTATCGGCATTAATTCTTTACACTCAGTCGAGTTTGAAGTAGATCTTTTCCATTTAGATGCAGGACGCTTGTTTACTGAGGAAGAACTTAAAATAGGTGCTTCTAGGATTCTATTACCGCGATTGTTTGCAGAGGCGAACGGTTTACAGCTTGGTGATACTCTTCTTTTAGAATATAACATTCTACCTATTGGCATGTCGTTACTCGAAGTCATGGCTAATCGACCTTCAAACGATGATATGCTTTTTCACAGATCGGTGCCTTTTGAAATTATTGGTTTATTTGAAATTGACTATGAATCACTTCTCATTGATGGACATAGTATATTTTCTATCGTTGATTTGTTTAATTCTGCTTTCATTCCTCATGTTTTACTTGAAGATTTAGCTTTGAGCGGACTCTGTGCACAACAAGAGTGGTCAGAGTGGTTGTTAAATAAGGGTCTTGATGTTTTTGTGCCGACAGAGGATGAAGTTGTTTTTCTAAGAGCGACCTTCGTTTTGTATGATATGCGTGATTTTGATACATTTGAGCAAGCGGCTAATAATATTTTACCTGACGGTTGGAAAATAGAAGGGACTAATACTTCTTTTGCGCCAATAATTGCTTCGATGGATTCAATGATGGTTAATGCAGATGTTATTTTCTGGCTTGTGAGCTTAGCAGTTGGTTTCATTTTGATTCTTATGATTATATTTCTAGTGAGAGAAAGACGCCACGAAATAGGCATCTATCTTGCTTTAGGTGAAAAGAAAAGAAATTTATTTGCCCAACTTCTTATTGAATTAGGCGTTGTTATTATTGCTGGGCTAACTATTTCATTGGTACTTAGTGAGGGATTTTCAGAGCATTTTTCCAGAAACATGTTTAAATCTGAGATGATGTATCAGATTGACCAACTACCATCAAGTCCTTTTGCTCTTTTTCCAAATTCTGTCGATTTAGAGTTTTCAAGAACTACACCACTTTCTATAGGTGAGGTGATGGAAATTTATGATGTTTCTTTGTCAATGGAAACAATCGGTTTTGTAGTAGTGGTAGGATTTCTCATTGTGCTGCTATCAATTATGATTTCAATGTTTCATCTGCTCAGAATGAAAACAATTGATATTCTATCGAACCAATAACACAGTATGGATTCTTTTTAGGAGGCGTTGAAAATGGTAAAATTAGATTTGGGTAAAAATGGTTTAGAGGCTTCAAATATTTCACTTGGTTGCATGCGGATAGCTAGTTTAACACCTGAGCGTGCTGCGGAGGTTGTTGCAACAGCTTATGAGTGTGGGATTAATTTTTTCGAACATGCCGATATATACGGGGGCGGTACTAGTGAGGAAATTTTCGCAAAAGGTCTTTATGATGCAGGTATTAAACGTGAGGATATCCTGTTGCAAACAAAATGCGGCATTCGACCTGATATGGGAATGTTTGATTTTTCAAAAGAGCACATTATCGCATCGGTTGATAAGAGCCTAAAACGTCTTAACACTGATTATATCGATGTTTTAGCCTTGCATCGACCTGATACTTTGATGGATCCTGTAGAAGTGGCTGAAACTTTTGATCAACTGCACTCATCTGGGAAAGTGAAGCATTTTGGTGTGAGTAATCAGAATGTTGCGCAGATGGAACTGATCCGTAGGTATGTTGAACAAAAATTAATTGTTAATCAATTACAGTTTAGTATCATGCACACACCGATGGTTGACGCTGGGTTTAATGTAAATATGCAGCGTGATGATCGGTCAGCGGATCGGGATGGTGGTATTTTAGAATACACCCGCCTACATGACATCACCATCCAAGCTTGGAGTCCTTACCAATATGGCTTTTTTAGTGGTGTATTTATCGACAACCCCGATTTTCCCGAACTCAACGCTAAACTCGAAGAAATTGGTAATAAGTACGGAATTTCTAAAACCGCCGTTGCAACCACCTGGATTTTGACTCACCCTGCTAACATGCAAGTCGTCATCGGCACCATGAATGTAGATCGGATTCGCGACATCTCAAAAGCATCAGCAATTAAGTTAACACGTCAAGAATGGTATGAAATATACCGTGTAGCCGGAAACGTACTGCCATAAAAAAGTGACCCCCAAAAAGGTCACTTTTTTAAATCTATCTTTTTTTCTTGCGCTTTTTATTCCTGTTTTGATTATTGTTTTTATTTTGACTCTGGCCTTTATTTTGATTTTGGCCTTTGTTCTGATTTTGGTTCTTGTTTTGATTTTGGCCTTTGTTCTGATTCTGGCTCTTGTTCTGATTTTGGCCTTTGTTCTGATTCTGATTCTTGTTCTGATTTTGGTTCTTGTTCTGATTCTGGCTCTTGTTCTGATTTTGGCCTTTGTTCTGATTCTGATTCTTGTTCTGATTTTGGTTCTTGTTCTGATTTTGACCTTTATTCTGATTCTGGTTCTTGTTCTGATTTTGGCCTTTGTTCTGATTCTGGTCTCTGTTCTGATTTTGGTTCTTGTTCTGATTTTGGTTTTTGTTCTGATTTTGACCTTTGTTCTGATTCTGGTTCTTGTTCTGATTCTGGTTCTTGTTCTGATTCTTGTCTTGATTTTGAACTTTTTTATTTGACTTTACATCCTGATCCACAACAGGCTGCTTTTTCTTATTCGACTTCCCTTTTCTTTGACCATTGCGCCACTCCGTCAAATTAAAGGTAGCATACGTTGTTAGCTCCTTTTTATTAACGCGACGTGAAATAAGCATAACCGTCACAATGACAATTGTTACAATAGAGATGACCTGTGCAACTCGAAACGGACCTATCATTAAGCTGTCTGTTCGCAATTGCTCGATAAAAATACGCCCAAATGAATACCAAATAGCATAAAAAGCTGCAATTTCGCCAATTAACACTTTTTTTGCACGTCGCAAAATAAAGACTGCAATAAGGAGTCCGATAAAATTCCAGATCGCTTCGTATAGGAAAGTTGGATGATGATAATTTCCATTAATGAACATGCCATTAACAATAAATTCTGGAATAAATAAATTGGTTAAAAATGCACGTTGCCCGTCAAGGGTTGACGCCTGAATAATACCACCATGTGCTTCTTGATTGGTGAAATTGCCAAATCGACCGATAATTTGACCAACAAAGAAGCCAACCGCTACAATGTCGAGCACAGGTAGTAATGGCGTGTTTTTCTTCTTCAAATACCACCACGTGAACAACCCCGCCACAATAATTCCTCCATGAACTGCCAAGCCACCCTCTGTTATATTTAAAATGCGCATTGGGTTTTGTAGATAGACGCGAAAGTTATTAAACAATACGTAGTAAAGCCTAGCACCAATGACACACAGAGGTAGACCAAATAACACTAAATTCTCAAACAATTCGCTTGGAATACCCTTTTTCTTCCCCTCTCTGATGGAGAGCATCATCGCCAAAATAATTCCGCTGACGATTAAAATTCCATACCAACGGATGGAAAATCTGCTAAATTCTAAAAATATCGGATTTGGAGGGGTGATTAGGTGGTGGTCAAAATACATGTTATGTTCCTTCTTTCTCTTATCATTTTGTTAGTAGGGATTCAATTTGCCGATCCCTTGCTTTTCATTGCGATAAACTGATCCAATTGATTTGTAAAATCCTCCGCCGCATTATAGCCCATTAGTTTTAAACGGTGGTTCATTGCTGCAACTTCAATTAAAGAGGCAATGCTTCGACCCGTTTTAACTGGGATGGTGATTTTAGCAATGTCAGTATCGAATATACGGATGGTTTCTTCTGCAAGCCCGATGCGATTGTATTCTTTATCTGGACACCAATCTTCTAATTCGATCACAAGAGTGATTCTTTTTTTACTACGATAAGCACCTGCACCAAACATTTCGACCACATTGATAATGCCAATTCCGCGAATTTCGATGAATTTCTTCAAAATTTCCGGGGCACGACCAATTAACATCCCGATTTCCTTTTGGAAAATGTCGACACGATCATCAGCAATTAATTGATGTCCACGACGGATAAGTTCTAGCCCAGTTTCGCTTTTGCCGATACTACTTTTACCAGTAATCATTACGCCGATTCCATTGACGTCAACTAATACGCCATGATAAGATTCTGTGCCTGCTAGTTCTTCTTGTAGATAGTTAAAAATGGTAGCGAAAACCGATGAGGTACTTTCTTGTGTTTTTAAAATTGGAACTCCTGTTTGACCAGACAATTCCAACATCACTTCTGGCACATCAAAACCATTAGCAAAAATGATGGCTGGTGTTTCATCATTAAATAAAACCTCTACACTTTTCTTTAAATCATCATCGGACAAACTAGCTAAAAAATGCCATTCCTTTGTGCCAATTAATTGAACACGCGCTTTAATTTCCAATCTAAAATAATCATCATGACCCATTAGCTCCATCCCTGGTCGATTCAAAAACGAATTCTCAATCGCGCGCGTTACTTCCGCTTCTGGTGTGACAATTTCTAATAATAATGCATGTGCTAAATCTTGTACTGTAACAGTGTTCATATGAACGCTCCCTTTCTACAATTGGTCAACCTTAAGTACTTTTTTTCTAATAAAACTCTGGAGAATAGCGATAAAAATAGCGGCAAAAAAGGCAACAAGAAAATTCGTAATTACAAAATTTTCTCTCATCATGCCAGCAGTCATCAGGATAATGATTGCATTGATAACCAAATAAAACAAACCTAAGCTTGCGATTGTTAGAGGTATTGTAAATAATACAATAAGCGGCTTAACAAAGGTATTGAGGATGGTCAAGATAAAGGCTGCTTGTATTGCAGCAACAAAGCCATTAAGGTAAAAGCCTGGAAATAAACCAGCCGTCACCATAAGAACCACACTGTAAATAATAAGATTCGCAAAAAATTTCCTTGAATCAAAGCAACCGCAACCAACCTGCTGAACATGAAAATTAGATCTCCCATTCATCCGTTGCCATTCATCCTGCCTCGAATGTCCCCTTAAATCAGGTGTTTTATCATCGACAAGGCTGTTAATTACCTCATCCTCATCATAAAAATCTTTATTTGACATGAACCTAACACCTCTTTCTTTTTAATCCTGATGCCAAACGATACTACATTTACTCTCAAAGCTGGCTCTTTTAGCGTCTACGCCCCCTACTACTATTTAGAATAGCCATCCAACGCAACATTTCCATTAATGCCACAATTAGCGCCGCTACATAAGTTAAAGCAGCAGCCGTCAACACTTTTCGAGCTCCACGCTTCTCGGTCTGGTCATATAAGATATTCATATCACTCAATGCAACCAATGCGCGATTTGAGGCATTAAATTCAACAGGCAATGTGATTAATTGAAAAATAAATAATGAGGCAATCATAATAATTCCTATTTCCGCAATGACAAATGCTTCTAGAATTATCCCAAGCATTATGGCAAAAAAGCCTAAGCGATTGGCAACATTCACAACAGGCACAAGCACTGTGCGTAATTTCAACGGTCCATAATCTTGTGCATGTTGAAGAGCATGACCAACTTCATGAGCTGCAACAGAGACTGCTGCTACAGATGGTTCATGATAAATAGAAGGTGATAACCTGACAGTTTTAGTTCGTGGATCATAATGATCTGTTAATTTACCTTGAGTTTCCTGAATCTGAACATGCTGCAGGCCATTTGCATCCAAGATTCTTCTCGCCACTGCATAGCCGGTTAAATTAGATGATGCTCGTTCTCTTTTGTACTTGCTAAAAGTTGACTTCAAATAAATTTGCGCAAGCAACGGAACAGCCATTGCAATGAGTAAATAAGTCAACATATTGTTATTCATCTGTGCTCCCCACATCCAAGGGTTAAAATAAAAATTCATTCTTCATCACTCCATTTAGTATCTTAAATTCACTTATTCGCTCTCGAGCCAGATCAGCTCGCCTACACTACAAGATTATTATACCACATTTTATAAATTTTGTGTTAACGAATATCAAAAAACTATACAAGTTTTACAACCTGTATAGTCACATCTATTATTCTGGAAAACGATCTGGTGATGGATATTCTAAACCTTCATTCCAAATTAACGGTCTCGGCGGAAAAATCAGACCCTGATCGAAGAAAGCAACTTTTTCCGCTTCATAGCGTCCATTATTTTTAACTGCGTAAATCCGCATAAATGTATAGGGTGGAAATAAAAGATTTTCAAGCTCAGATCTAGTACCAAAATCCCGTATGTAGTTCCCTCCGAATCCATCAGTAATCCACATTTCAAAGATTGTTTCGTCTGTTAGTAGAAATTGAATATCTTCTCTTTGATCAACCTCTGCAATCAATGGTATACCATGCCATTCTCTTTGATCCATCTCGATACATAGCAAAAAATCTTGATTTTCATGAAGATCACAAGCTAATAACTGGCTTTCTTCATGATTTGGATCTTCGACAATAATCGTCCTCATTGGATAAACTGATATCGAAACGACATCTTGATTCATATTTTCAAGCACCCCTTCATAGCACGTTCCCAAAATCACACAAAGAGCGACCCCACCAAAAAATTCACCTTCTAAATCTTCAATCCAAATTATATAAGCATTTTCCGGAAATTGTAACACTTCGTCCTCTATTTCCTCATCAGGTAACTCGAATTCTGAAATAGGAATTAAAACAACATTTCGCATCTCATATCCCAAAACCGTAACTGATTGAACATGTTGATTTGACAAATGCACCATGGCTGAGGTCGGACGATAAAAAAGAAAAACACCTGCAAAAGATAAAAATAAGTATATAGCTGCTTCATGACGGTTTAAAAATGTGCTTGTAGAGCTCGGACAAAAAGCAATGCCTTTATGGAAAAAGATATAAGTGTATTTAAACCCCAAATAACCACTGATAATTCCCATTACATGAGCGCTAAAATATCCCAGTTCCAATGTCCAAAACGCAAATAATCGACTGATCAAAATCAGTAATAAAAAGCACAGTGTAACACTTATGAATTTCTTGAATGATCTAAATTCTAACCAAATAAGTGGCAAAAAAACACCTAGTGGTATTACCATCAAAAAACTTGAAACAGGAATGTGATAAGAGATGGTGAAATCTAATACAAGCAACTCATCAAACTGCTCCAGTATCCCAATTTGGGCCAAATGATAAATCACGACCAGATATAACAGGAAAATGAAGCTCCACACCAGTTTCTGAAAACTCAATTTTTCTGTTTTTCTCTTAATCAAAACGGTTGATAATTTATAAATCATACAAGGGAACGCCCCACATAGAAAAAGGTATAGAAAAATCATTGGGTTTTCCAAGATAAAACGTTCAACAATGATTTCAATTAAATCAAACATTTCCCTCATCCTCCTTCGTATCAAGAGGAAATTTTACTGTAAAAACAACGAACTCCTCCTCATTGGCTAATTTGTATTCATATTGATGTAGTTCTAAGATGCTTTTGACAATAAACAAGCCTAACCCACTTCCACCAGAATGTCGATTCCGTGATTTATCTAAGCGATAGAAAGGCTCGAATAAATGTGGCAAGTCTTGCTCTGAAATTTCACCTTTATTTTTAACGGTTAAAACACCCTTTCCATCTTCTTCGTTTAATTCAATCCAGACAACACTATGAACCATTGAATGAAAAATGGCGTTGTTAACGATGTTGGAGATCGCATTTTGAATTTGGAATTTGTCAGCTAATACCATCAGGTCATCCTCACAATAATAAAGTAAAGAAACATTTTTTAAGTTGGCTAGCCCTTCGTAGTTTTGGCAGGTTTCATTGATGAGTTCGCTCATGTTTAAGGATGTCTGTTTTAATTTAATTTCGTTGGATTCTAAGCGAGAAACTAACAAGATCTCTTGAATTAACAATTCCATCGTTTCTGCTGTTTTGTACGACTTTTTCAAATAAGTTTCTCGGTCGCTATAGGCACCGATGTTTTTTATCATTCCCTCTAATTCTCCCTTAAGTATGACTAGAGGCGTTTTTAATTCGTGTGAGAGAGCTGTAAAAAGTTGGGTTCGTTGTTGTTCTTGTTGTTGTTTAAAATTAATATCAGCTTGCAGTTTTGAATTTGCTACTTGCAAGTCGGTTAGGGTTGCATCTAGTTTTGTAGCCATCTGATTGAGATGAGTCGCTAAGATACCGATTTCGTCTGCTCTTGTTATTTCATAGGTGTCGGCAAGGTCTAGCTGCTCTAATTTTTTAGCTTTGCTCGTTAGTTGGACAATCGGATTTGAGATGGAGGAGGAAAATAGGTAGGCGACGATTAAAGAAATAAATAAATTCCCAATAAGGAGATAGCTAAAGATTTGCTCTAAAATTTCGCGAATTTGAATAATACTATCAAGATGAGTTTGGGCGGTGATGGCAAACCGAGTGCCTGTCATTGGGTCTCTTCTGAAAATTTGCGAGGCTTCAATAAGTGGGGAGGTGGTATCCATGATCGTCATCGCATTGATTGTGTATATGACTTCATCGGTTTCGGCAATAGTTAAAGTAACATGAGCATTGTTGTAAGCAGCGAAACGATCAATCGCTTCAATAACTTCTTCTAGGGTTAAATCGGAAATTTCATCACCAAAATCCACTACGAATGCTTCGAACCTAGTGGCAAATTGTCGCATATAAAGTTCTGGAATAAGTGTTCTGGCAATACCGAAAGAAGCCCAAAATAGGATAAATAGCATCAAAAATGTACCTAAAAATAGTTTAACACTTAAGCGAGTTCTTAATTTATCAACCCAATTTATAACCCACGCCACGCACCGCTTCAATGTAATCACCGCCTAATTTTTTACGCAAATTTTGAACATGAAAATTCACGATTTTGGGATCGCCATAAAAATCATAGCCCCACAAAGTATCTAGCAAAAATTCACGACTAAATAAGCGATTTTTATTTTTCAAAAATAGCTTCAATAATTCGTATTCCTTTTGGGTTAGCGAGATCTTCTTGTCGTTCTTGAAGACTTCGCCTGTTGTTTCATTTAAGTTAATTTCTTTATGAGTGAGGATTTCTGATTTATTTTGTGATGTAGCTTGCGTCCGTCTTAGAACGGCCTCAATTCTTTTAAGAGCAAGATCCATAGTGAATGGTTTGATGATAAAGTCGTCTACTTCCATTTCGAAAGCCTTGATTTGATTGGTTTCTTCCTCGAGAGCAGTAATCATAATCACAGGAATATCTGATGTTTTCCTAATTATTTCTAACACGACATATCCATCAATTTTAGGTAACATAACATCAAGTAAGATTAGCTGATATTCCCCTTTTTGAAACTTTTCAACCCCTTCTAATCCATCACCAGCTAACTCGACTTTATAGCCTGCATTTTCTAAAAAGTTTTTCAACAACTGTCCAATTGATTGTTCATCTTCGATAACCAGGATTTTCTTCATTTTGCATCTTCCTTTTGTTAAATCACTAAGCGTATTATAGCACAAAATAAACATGATCACACGCTTATTGGCGCGGAAATCATGTTTATTTTGCGATTTCTATTAAAATTCTACTAAATGGTTACCTAGTTTTGGCTTGCAGACGGCTTGATTTTGGCTTGATTACCTTGCGAGATGAAACTGGAATATCAAATCGCTAATGTTGCTCAAGAAATTGGGTGCATCGGCTACGCCTGATGTCATGATAACTAGAATGTAAGGACGATCTGTAAAGAAGATGCCACTGTCGTGATGATATGGATCTGCCCAACCCAGTGTATGAGCCATAATCCCTTCAACCAATGAAGTTGAAAATCTATCTTCCCATGAGGTATTCATCATCTGTTCTAAAATCATGCGATATCCTTCAATTTCATCTCGATCTCGGTATAGCACTTTAAAAATTTCTGTTAATTGATTCGGTGTGATCAGCATTCTACCTGTTGGTGCTT
>JGI24703J35330_11748623_pt1 | contig 22536 bp, 15 predicted proteins | sample TergutNt197P1_FD_35330 | JGI IMG/M metagenome (IMG submission 35330)
GCCTGGAATCCTCCAAAATGTGTATTGATGTGATTCTTTGTTGTGTAAGCCATGTTACATCTCTCCTTTCATTTGTTTTATGCTATTATACAGGAAACAACATTATTTCACAAGTTAAATTAAAAAAAAAAATGAAAATGTTTTAAAACTTACTCCAAAATGCCTTGTGAACCGATTAGGATAATGATATAATAAAAAGTGTAGTTGAGCGTTTTAAACACGACAAGCAAATGCTAACCACGGAAGAAAATCCTGATTTTCTCACCGAGGTTTCATTTGACCTCGAGTGTCTGCGAATCGTCAAGAAGTTAACCACAATAGGAATAGTAAGTCTAAATTGTGCTGAATGTACAAGCACTTTTTATATTTGACTGGTGAGTACCGGATGATCATTTTAGATATGAAATGAACAAGGTAAATAAATGCCTAAAAATTTATGAGTAGAAATGTATAGAAATAAATATCCATTTATTAGAAAAAAGAAAATTAAAATTAGATGTATCAATGGAGAAACCAGATGTCAGAAAATTTAAAACTCAACACAAGAGAAGACGAAAGGCGTAAACTTATTTTAAATGGAAATGTCTTTGTAGTTCTTATCAAACTTGGGATGCCTATTGCTTTATTTCAATTATTAAATCAGTTATTTCGATTATTCGATACATTTATGGCTGCTGGAATTAGTTCGGAAGCAGCATCGATGGTTGCATATTTTAGCCAGATGAATCTTGTTTTAGCAAGTGTCGGAAGTGGACTCGCAATAGGGACTGCACTCAAAATCGGACTTGCTTATGGAAGCGGAAATTTTGAACAGGTAAGAAAAACAATTAGCACCATGGTAGCACTCGTTGCATTAATTGCAATGGTACTTGCCGTTATAATAATTCCAGCGGCTACTCCATTCCTTCGATTCATAAATGCGCCGAGTGATTTCATCACATATGGTCGATATTTTTTCATAATTGAATTTTTAACGACACTCATCTTATTTTTCAATATGATATATATTTCAATTGAAAAAGCTCAAGGTAATTCAAGGCGAATTCTATCGTTAAATCTTATCTCAATGATTATTAAATTAAGTTTAACTGCAGCAGGAGTATACATTTTTAACGCAGGTATCACGTTTTTAGCTATTTCAACAATGATTTCTCAGACTTTAATTATGATTATTGGTTTAAATAATTTACTTGGTAAAAAAAGCGAGGTATTTAGATTTTCGAAAGTTCATATCGCATTCAACAAAGAGACTTTACGACCAATAATCTATGCTTCATTGCCGATAATTTTCTCACATATGATTTTCAACCTAGGAAAAACAATTATTAATACAATGTTAATTTCGTATGGAGCACTTGTTGTCGGCGCATCGGGAATCGGAAGTCTTCTAGCGGGTGCAGCGACTATGTTGCAGTTCGGATTACAAGATGCCGCTGTTGCGGTAATGACACAAAATAGGGGAGCGAAAAAATTTAAAAGAATCTATCAAACGTACAAAGGATTAATAACTATAAATACAATATCGACTCTGGTATTATTCTTGCCACTATGGATTTTAGGTTCACATATAACTAGATTGTTCGCACTAGGAGATCCAGAATTTCATTCGATTTTATACCCAATTTATCGTTTTATGATATTAAATATGTGGTCATTTATTATTTTAACATCGTCAAACGCACTGTTTTTAGCCTTCGGTTTTACTAAAATTCTCTCGTTTATATCACTAAGCACACTCTTTTTATTCAGAATCCCGCTACTTTGGTTATTTGAAAATTTCACAAATGTTGGGAGTGAAGTTGCTGGACTAGTAATGATGTATAGCAATTTCTTAACAATTATACCAACGCTCATCTTTTTGTATATAGCGCTTAAAAAAATCAAAAAAGAAGAACTCATTGCATCTTCGGCTGAATAAATACATAATGAAAATCTTGATTTTAAGAATTTTCACTTTTTTCATAGCCAAAAGTATAGCCATAATAAAAACTTCTGAATAAAATAATATGATAGTTTATTTTATTTAAAAAGGAGTGTATTTTATGGCAGCTACAATTACCGGCTATGTTTATAACGATTTAAATCACGATGGTAATTTCCAGACTGGTGAACCACCGATAGCTGGTATTTACCTATATTTATCAACATCGACCACAATTCTTGAAACGATAACAAATTCAAACGGCTCTTACTCATTTAATGTAACAGCAGCAGGAACTTATACAATTTACGAAACTGTATCACAAAACACTGTAAACCCACCTACAATTTTTTCACAACCGACCGGATTTAATCAATCAAACTCCGCTCGAAAAATATCAGTTACTGTCACCGCGGAAAATATAACAAATAATACTATATTATCGGGTTACAATTTTGCACACGACTCTTTATATAACCCGCTAATTTGTACATCGAATATGATACAATTTGTTGGTAATCCCACCGAATGGGTGACAATTAATCTCGTTACAGGAATTGCTTCATTAGGAACATCACTAAATCCAAATGATTATGTGAATGCGATAGGTTACAATATATTAGATGATTACATTTACGGTTATGATTTGACAACAAATACTATCGTACGTATTGATGCAAGTGGTCAAATTATGAATTTAGGACTTCCAATAGGACTTCCAATTACAAGCACACAATACAATACAGGTTGTTTTGACGATAGAGGATTTTTATACCTTTACTATGGTGCGGCAAGTAGATTTTATATTGTCGATTTGCGACCAAACTCTGCAACTTTTATGAAACTCGTCGACTCAACAAATAACTTTTCAGAACAAACAAGTAATTATGGAGTTGCACTCGTAAATGGAACTCCAAACATTGCTGATTGGGTATGGTTGCCATCTGATGTGAATACGGGAGCAAATACCAATGGTTTTTTATTCGGTATTCAAACAGGCGGAGTAATGGCACGAGTTAATTTAGATAATGCTCATGTAATTAATATGACAACAAGTGGTCCAACATATAACAGTTCATACGGCGCATTATCGGTCGATGCAGGGGACAATATTTACGCAATTGCAAACGAAAATGGCAATGTTTATCGTTATACAATTAACGGTATTACAACAACTGGATCATATTTTTCCAATACATATTATGACAGTCACAATGATGCAACAATGTGTCGATTAGCAACAATTCAATTAGATTTTGGAGATGCACCTGATGTTGGAATTGGAAACGGACCAGGAAATTACAACACTCTACTTGCAAACAACGGACCCCGTCACCAAATTGCAACAGGCTTAACGCTAGGAACGCAAATAACTGGAGAAGAAGATGCATACCAAAATTCTGACGCAACCGGTGATGACTTAATAACCGGCATACAAGATGATGGAATCGTTGCACCACTTCCTATAATAAATAAATCAGCCTCAAGTTATACGCTCGACATTGTAGTAACAAATACAACAACAAAACAAGCAACACTATATGGATGGGTGGACTTTAACCAAAATGGACTATTCGAACAAAATGAATCATCCACTCTGTTAATTCCACCTCAAACTGGAACAAATACATACTCACTAACATTTACGATACCATCAAACCTCACAACAGGAAATACCTTCGCTAGAATAAGACTAACAACTGACAATCTCGAACAAAATATTGACTCAATCGGACAAGATACAGCAAGTATTGGACCCGCAGGCGATGGAGAAGTCGAAGATTATATAGTAACAATAGGAGCAACCGCAGATCTTGCTGTGACGAAAACTGTCAACGAGTCGACGGCTATCCCAGGGGATGAATTAATCTATACAATTAATGTTGTAAATAACGGACCAGACGAAGCAATAAATCCTACGATTTACGACGAAGTTCCACCAGCACTCAAGAATCCAACCTATTCAATTGACGGTGGAATAACATGGAATATTGGTTCAGGAGCTCTAAGCTTACCTAATTTAGCAACAGGTGCAAATTTTGAGTTACTTATAAAAGGTGTTATAAATCAGTTGGCGTCTGGTACGATTACGAATACAGTTTCAATCACGGCTGACACCCCAGATACTGACTTATCGAATAATATCGCAACAACGTCAACTACTATTTTAGAACTAGCAGATTTAAGTGTCATAAAAGTATGTAACACTACACCGGTTGTAGCGGGAAGTGAGATACAATTTACGATAGAAATTGATAACGCTGGACCAAATACAGCATCAAATGTAGTTTTAACAGATGAAATTCCCGCAAATATCGAAAATGTGTTTTACTCAACAGACTCAGGAACAACTTGGACTTCTTGGACATCGACTAGTACACTCGATTTAGGAGATATGGAATCCTTAGATAAAATTCTTATTTTATTAAAAGGTTCGTTAACAAGTTCAGCTACTGGTGGAATTACAAATACTGCCTCGATAACAAGCGATACAACAGACCCTAATCTAGATAATAATATCTCAAAAGACAATATTCAAATAATTGATTTAGCAGACTTATCTATTAGTAAAAATGCGACCCCAAATCCAGTACAACAAGGTTCTAAAATAACATTTTCTCTAGAAGTAGATAATTTAGGACCAAGTGATGCAACAAATGTCTTAATAACCGACGAACTTGATCAATCAATCACAAACGCTACATTTTCAACCGACAATGGAATAACATGGAACCCTTGGGTTGGCACGTATCTTGTTGATACACTCGCAAATCAAGAAAATCTTTCTATTTTAATCCGTGGTACAGTCGACATGGCAACGAACACGATTATTCAAAATACCGCTACAGTAACATGCGACACAACAGACCCGAATCAAGAAAATAACCAAGCAACAACCAGAACTGCAATTAATCAATCAGCAGATTTAGTTATAAAAAAAACCGCTACAACGGACTCAGCCGATATAAACCAAACAGTCACATTTGACATTCAAATAAATAATTTGGGTCCAGATACTGCTGAGAATGTCATTATATCAGACGAGGTTCCTATCGAGTTAGAAAATGTTGTTTATACCTTAGATGGAAGTACTTACAATCCGTGGACTGGCTCACTCTATCTAGGCTCACTAAACTCGGGATCACAAATTGTTATTCAAATAGCAGGAATTGTAGATACAACAGTGGTTGAAAGCATCACAAATACAGCTACTATAACAAGTGATACACCAGACCCTGATGAAAGCAATAACTCAGATACAATTAATTTTCCACTAAATGATCCAGCAGATTTACAAGTTGTTAAAACAGTGAATTCAAACCCAATTCTTGTTGGAAATGAAGTTGCTTATGAAATAGTAGTGACGAATCTAGGAATCGAAACAGCACGAAATTCAACTCTTAATGATATTTTACCAAGTGAAATACAAGAGCCTATGATGTCAACAGATGGTGGTGTAACTTGGATTTTATATTCAAACCCAATAAATCTTGGCGACATTGCACCAAATGACGAAGAAATTGTTTTATACAAAGGCTTAATAGATGCGACCTTAGATACAATAAGCACGCCTAGTTTAACCAATACTAGTTCAGTTTCAACCGACACTCCTGAAACAAATGTCGATAACAATATTTCTACTATAACAACAGCCTTACAAACAACTGCCGATTTATACATTACAAAAGTACTAGTAGAACAAGCAAATCCTGGGACGAATATTTCATACCAGATTCTCGTTTCAAACAACGGGCCATCAATGGCCAATAATGTACAAGTAACCGATGCTTTAACTTCATGGATAATGAATCCAACATATACTTTAGATTCAAGCCAGGTCCCTTTACCATGGACTGGTTCTGTTAAAATTGGAAACATGCTTCCTAATACAACTGCACAAATTATAATTACCGGTTCTCTTTCTCCAGCGGCAACGGGAAATTTAATCAATACAGCAACAGTATATAGTACAACTCCAGATAATAATCTAAATAACAATCAATATACAACTAATGATGAAATAAATTCAACCGATACCGCTACGCTAACGATAACAAAAGTAGCAAGTCCTTCTATTGCAACTGTAGGGATGGAACTTTTATTTACGATTGCCGTAACTAATATCGGTCCAGCTTACGCACATAATGTCACGATAACAGATATAATTCCTCAAGAGTTATCTAATGTAGAATATTCAACAGATGGGATAAATTGGCAAACGTGGCTTGGAAGTTATAATTATCAAGCCATACCACCAAATGGAGCACGAACTATTTTGCTTAAAGGAATTTTAGATAATTATTTCGAAAATGCACTAGTAAATACGGCTCACGCAAAAGGTGACAACACAGATGATGTAAATGCATCAATTGAAGTTCCTATTAATAATCAAACAGACTTAGCTATTGTAAAATGGGCAAATGTAAATCACGTTATGGCATCAGACACGCTTGAATATTTATTAACAATACATAATTACGGACCATCAACAGCAGAAATTGTAACAATTACAGACATTATGCCATCAGAGTTATTAAATCCAATATACTCAGTTGACCGCATAAATTGGTTTCCATGGACAGGTGATTATACTCTCGATGAAATTGACGTCGACTCGACATTTACACTATATTTAAGGGCAGTAGTTTCTCAACTTGCATCCAATGAAATTATTAACACAAGCCAAGTAACAAGTTCAACTCCTGATGTTAATTTATCAAACAATTCGAGTACTTTCGAAGTAGCAGTACTAACCTCTGCTGATGTTTCGATAACAAAAATCGCGAATTTAACCCAAGCGCGTCCACTTGATGAAATTATTTATACATTAAATATAACAAATGCTGGACCGAGTGATGCAAAAGGAGTTATAGTTAGTGATCCACTTCCCGCTACAATTGAAAATGCCATATTTACATTAGATGGGCAAAATTATCAACCGTGGCAAGACGAATTCGAAATAGGTTCATTACACGTAGGAGAAAGTATAGTATTAGAAATTATCGGCACAATTAGTGAAAATGCAGAAAATTATTTATCTAATACTGCAGTTGTTAGTGCAAACACTCCAGATCCAGTAGTTACAAATAATAGTGCACATGTTGTAATTCCTGTTGTAAATGATTGTCCAGATTGTCCAGATTGTCCAGATTGCCCAGAATGTCCTGAATGCCCAGATTGCCCAGATTGTCCTGTTTGTCCAGAATGTCCAATTTGTCCAATTTGTCCAGAAATAGAGGAGTTAGTTACTGATTTATCTTTAATAATAAATGCTCCTAACAATATTTGCATCGGTGATGAAATATTTTACAACATCCTCGTTTCAAATAACGGACTAAATCCCGCTACGAATGTTTTACTAAATATCGATATTCCATCTGAAATTAAAGATGTTACATTTTCTATTGATGGAATAAACTATTATAATTGGGATAATCCTTATCTAATAGGGGAAATATTAGTTGGAACGAATTTTGCATTAACTTTACGAGGGATTGTAGCACAAGTAGCGGGAACATCTTTATTAATGATAGCAAATGTTATAACAGACACCCTACTTATAAATCCGTTAAACTCAGTTTTCGTGCAATCTACAATACCAAGTAAGTGTGCAAAAAATATGCTAGCAGACTTAAGCGTTGAAAAATATGCTTCTCCCTGCTGTGTTTCACGAGGAAATTGTATAACTTTTACAATATATGTTACTAATGATGGACCGGATGTCGCAAAAAATATCCTACTTATAGACCAATTACCACCAGAACTAATAAAACCACGTTACAGTCTTGATAATGGAATTTCATGGAAAACATGGAACACACAACTCTTAATTGGCGACCTAGATGTAGGAGAACAAACAACTGTATTAATAAAAGCAAGAGCTTGCTCGACCTACACGAAAAAAATAACCAATAATGTAAAAGTAATAAGTGAAACACCTGACCCTAACATAGAAAATAACCGTGATAAAGTATCTGTAACGATTTGTTAAAAATAGTATCCTCATATTTAATGAGGATATTTTTTATTACCGTCTTTCGTGTTAAAATTTCATGGATTTGCGTTAATTCTATTTAATCATTTTTAATATCTGCCCATCTAACAAAGTACAATTGATGTAATAATGTTACCCGAAAAGTAATAAGTTTCCAACTGAGTACTACCGTTTCTATCGCGGTAAAAACTCTTCACAACAAGAAAAAAAATCTGTATAATAGACATATACTAATTCGAAAAGAGGAAATGAAAAAAATGAAACAACAGTTACAAAAACAGATCAAAAAACGCAGTCCTTGGTTGCTAGGCGTCATATTAATTAGTTATTTTGTCGTTGGGTTTCCAGATGGTGCATTTACAGTTTCGTGGCTTGGTATTTCAGAGGAAATTGCTGGAATGACAACCGCTCATACTGGTATTATCCTAGTTGCGTATTCTGTTACTTATACACTTGCCGGTGTGATTTTAGCGCGACTTGTCAAAATTTTAAAATTACAGATGATTTATTTCTGGGGTCTCGTAATTATGGGTGTAGGGTTTATCGCTCTTGCAGTTTCACCGTCATTCGTGCTCGTATCCCTCGCTGTTGCGATTTACGGTTTTGGAACAGGATTAATGGCTTCAAGTATGAACTCTTATATGGCAAAACATTACGATGCTCGAGCTAATAATCTTATGCATTGTTTCTGGGGTGCAGGTGCGGCATTAAGTCCAAAAATTATGGGCCAGGTAATGGCTATATTAAGTTGGCGTGCTGGATATTTTGTTATAACGGGAATTTTAGTGGTCGTTGGAATCATATTATTAATAAGCATGTCAAGAAAAATTTGGTTGGATGAGAATTCTCTAAATGAAAAATCAATAGCAACTAAAGAAAAAGTGGTAATTAAAACAAAATATTTATCCCAAAGATGGCATCAATATCTAGAAATATTAACATTTTTCTTCCTAGGTGGAACCGATTATACACTTGTATTCTTTACTGGCGCTGCTCTGGTTGCGCGTGGACATGAAACTACTGAAAGTGTAGCTATATTTTCAGCTATTTATTATCTAGCTATGACTTTCGGTAGAATGTTCTTTGGCTGGTCAGCTAAATGGTTAAAAGAATTACCTATTACGCGAATTGGAATTTTAGTCGCGATAATTGGTATTGCGATTTTATACTTTACAAGTAATATCGTCGGAATGGCACTTACTGGATTTGGACTAGGACCTCTACTTCCAACGCTTGTTAGTGATACATCAAACCGTTTTAAACCAGACGCTTTATCAAAAATCGTTGGTTTTGAGCTTGCAGCTTTTGGTGCAGGTATAGCAGTATTATTCTTTTTAACAAGCCAAATGATGCACTTTGTATCTTATGAAGCCTTATTTCCTTTGGGAATGTTATTTATCTTACTAGTTTGGATTTGTAATGAGATTCTCGAGGTTGCTATTAAAAGTTGTCGAAAAACTAAAAATACTATAGAAGAGGGGTAACGTTATGTATAAAAATATTTTAGCCGCAATTGATAATGGACCTTGCATGACACCAGTAAGTCAGCATGCAATCGCTCATGCCATAGCATTTAATGCAAAATTAACCTTGTGTCATATAAAAAAAAATACTATTATTTATAAAACGATGATGCCTGTTGGAAGAAGTCCGATAACGCATATATTAACAGACCAGTCTTATTCGATGGACGAAACATTAGAATCCTTAAAAAAACGAGCACTTGATATGGGTGTTAAAGAAGTTGAGATTGTACAAACTTATAGTTCAAGTCCCGGAATTGCACTAGCTGATGTTATTGCTCCTGGATTTGGAATTGATTTGATACTCTGTGGTAGAAGTGATAAAACAAGTCTAAATCGTTTCCTTCTAGGTAGTGTTTCATCTAACATTATTAACTATGCCAAGTGTGACGTCACGCTAATTCGTGGTAAAAAAGAAGAATAAAATGAAAAAGTCCTATTTATTTAGGACTTTTTTTGGTATAATTAAAAGTGAAGACGAGCGGTTAAAGTCGAAAATCAAATGCAAAGCACGCGGGAAAATCCTGATTTTTGAGTGTGATTTCATTTGACCTCGAGACTTTGCGAGTCGCAACTGGATATAATTAAAAGTTTAGACGAGCGTGTAATCGACTGGTGAAGCGAGTTCGTAGGTTTTAGTGGATGGTGTATTATGAGAAAAGATTTTTTTGAAGTTACGACAGGAATTATTGGCGAGTTAAATCAAACAGAACGCAAATTATATGATTTTGTTGTGAAAAATATGAAAGAAGTACAAGAGATGAGTATTCAAAAGTTTGCTTCACAGCAATATTTGTCAACTACTTCGATCTTTCGTTTTACTCAAAAACTTGGCTTTAAAGGGTATGCAGACTTTATAAATAGTTTAATCGTAACTACTCATATTAATGAAAAAAATGCCCAGATAGAGAATAATCCAACTATTTTTGAAAGAGAGAGTTACTTGAAGAACATTAGTGAATCTGTTCGTGTATTGTCGGTTGAACAGTTAGATAAGATAAATTATATCTTACAAAAAAAACCAAGAATTTATATTTTGACTGACGATCATACTCACACTATCGGTCAATATTGTGAAAGACTGTTTATTGGCCTTGGATTTCATGCTTATTTTCCTGAAACGGCTTATCAACGACAAAACCTAATTAACCGTATTCGTGACCAAGATTTAATTATAGCTCTTTCTTATAGTGGTGATGACCCTGTCCTTTTAGAATTAATAAAGCGAGTATTTTTAAGTACTCGACCACAATTATTATCTATCACGCGTGCTGATAACAATCCTTTGGAGAATATCTCTGATCATAATTTCTATGTTTTTGCGGATGAAATAAAAGGTGATGGTATGTACCTAACATCAAGTGTCGGTATGCTAATGATAGTCGAACTTTTAGCTTATGGGTATATGTCTGATGAAAAATGATAAGAAAATAAGATAAATTTACAAAAAAGACTTGCATTTTTGTTTGAGTTTGTGGTAAAATATCTACTGGTTTAAAAAAGACCGAAAATAATTCACGTTCATCGAGCGAGTAATCCAGTGTCTTTATATATAAAGATGATTACAAACTATGAAATGAGCGGAAGAATAACAAAGGAGGAAATAACATGGCAGTTATTTCAATGAAACAACTTTTAGAAGCAGGTGTTCACTTCGGTCATCAGACTCGTCGTTGGAACCCAAAAATGAAGAAGTACATCTATACTTCAAGAAATGGTATTTATATCATCGACTTACAAAAAACTTCTCGCATGATTGATGAAACTTTCAAAAACATTCAAGAAGTATCTAAAGACGGTGGAAAAGTATTATTCGTTGGTACAAAAAAACAAGCTCAAGAAGCTGTTAAAGAAGAAGCTACACGTGGTGGTCAATACTGGGTAAATAAGCGTTGGTTAGGTGGAACTTTAACAAACTTCGGAACAATCCAAAAACGTATTAAGCGTATGGAAGAAATTGAAGCTATGGAAGAAAACGGAACTTTTGATGTTTTACCAAAGAAAGAAGTTTTAGAATTACGTAAAGAATTAGATAAATTAACTAAATTCTTAGGTGGTATTCGTGATATGAAAGAATTGCCAACTGCAATCTTCGTAGTAGACCCACGTAAAGAAAAAATCGCTATTGCTGAGGCTCGTAAATTAAATATTCCTGTATTTGGAATTGTTGATACTAACTGTGATCCAGATGATGTTGATTTCATCATTCCAGCAAATGACGATGCAATCCGTGCTGTACGTTTAATTGTTGGTAAAATGGTTGACGGAATCATCGAGGTAAATGAAGGTTCTGAAGTAGAAGTAGAAACAACTGAAGAAGTTGTAGAAACAGCAGAATAATTTAAATTGAATACCTTTTGTCCAAGGCTGCAAGTCGCGGTCAAAAGGTATATTTTTTTTAAGTTTAGTATAGGCTAACGAGTAGTGAATATAAATGATAGGAAGTGTGACATAATGGCAGTAACAGCAGCTATGGTAAAAGAATTACGTGAAAAAACTGGTGCAGGAATGATGGACTGTAAAAAAGCATTAGTAGAAACTGATGGAAATATTGAGAAAGCAATCTCTTTCTTGCGTGAAAAAGGAATGGCAAATGCAGCTAAAAAAGCAGATCGTGTTGCAGCAGAGGGATTAACTGAAATTTACGTAGATGGAAACTTCGCTACAATTATCGAAATTAACTCTGAAACTGATTTTGTTGCTAAAAATGATCAATTCGTTACTTTAGTAGCAGAAACAGCTAAATTAATTTCAGATAACAAACCTGCAGATTTAGATGCAGCTTTAGCTTTACCAACTGCAGATGGAACACTAGCTGATACTTTAGTTCAAGCTACAGCAACTATCGGGGAAAAAATCGGTTTACGTCGTTTCGAAATTATCGAAAAAACTAATGAGCAATCTTTTGGAGCTTATAAGCATGCTGGGTCAAGAATCGCTGTTGTAACTGTTCTTGAGGGAAGTAATGAAAAAGTAGCAAAAGATGTTGCAATGCATGCTGCTGCAATGAAGCCAACTGTTTTATCTTTCAATGATTTAGATCCTAAATTTATTGAGGAAGAAGTAGTAGCTTTACGTGCTCGTATTGCTATTGAAAATGAAGAGCGTGTAAGAATGGAAAAACCTTTATTACGTATGCCTGATTATGCTTCAATGTTACAATTAACAGATGAAGTAATGGCCGGTGTTAAAACTAAACTTGAAGACGAATTACGCACACAAGGTAAACCAGAGAAAATTTGGGATAAAATCATTCCTGGTCAAATCGAAAAGTTTATCAAGGATAATACAGATGTTGACCAAACTTATGCGTTATTATCTCAAAGCTATATCATCGATGATTCAAAAACTGTTGAACGTTACTTAGAATCTATCAATGCGACAATTGTTAAATTCGCTCGTATTGAAGTTGGTGAAGGAATTGAAAAAGTTGAAGTAGACTTTGCTTCAGAAGTTATGAGCCAAGTAAACGGGTAATTTATAAACAAATAAGGACACATTTTTTGTGTCCTTTATTTCAAATAAAAACCAATTGGAGGATATAATCTATGAAGTCTACATATAATCGAGTAATCTTAAAATTAAGTGGGGAAGCTTTAGCTGGTGATAGTGGATTTGGTATTGATGCCAAAAAAGTTGCTGCAATTGCTGCTGAAATCAAAGAAGCGCATTCTACTGGAGTTGAAATTGCAATAATTGTCGGCGGAGGAAATATCTGGAGAGGTATTACTGGAAGCGAAATGGGAATGGAACGTTCAAGTGCTGATTATATGGGAATGCTCGCAACTGTAATGAACGCTCTTGCTTTGCAAAATGCACTTGATGCCATTGGAGTAGAATCTCGTACACAAACGTCGATTCATATGAATCAAGTTGCAGAACCATATATAAGACGTCGTGCTATAAGACATTTAGAAAAAAAACGTATCGTAATTTTTGGTGGTGGAACAGGAAATCCATATTTTTCAACCGACACTACCGCTTCACTACGTGCCGCTGAAATTAATGCCGATGCAATTCTAATGGCAAAAAATGGAGTAGATGGAGTTTATAATGACGACCCACGTACTAACCCTGAAGCAACGAAGTACGATACTCTTACTTATTTAGAGATGCTAAACAGAGGTTTAAAAGTTATGGATTCTACAGCCGCATCATTATGTATGGATAATGATATAGATTTAATGGTATTTAGAATGAATGAACCAGGAAATATTAAAAAAGCTGTAGCTGGTGAAAAAATTGGTACAATTGTAAGTGGGCGTTAATTTAAAAGTCTCGATTACCAATTAAAAGTTTCTTAAACTAGTAAAAAGTCTAATGAAAAAAGTATTATAAAACGTGATAAAAACACGAAATATTAGGAGGAATACTTCAATGATTAACTTAAATGATTATAAATCTAAAATGGAAAAATCTATCGATTCTTATAAGAGAGAACTCGCTAAATTAAGAACTGGTAGAGCAAGTGTTGCATTAATTGACGGAATTAATGTCGACTACTATGGTGCACCAACACCAATTGCACAAACTTCGCAAGTTTCAGTTCCAGAGGCTCGTCAATTAATGATTAAACCATACGACAAGTCTATTATCGGTGACATCGAAAAAGCAATCAGCGCTGCTAATATTGGTTTAACGCCAAATAGCGATGGAGAAGTTATTCGTTTAAATGTACCAGCCTTAACAGAACAAATTCGTAAAGATTTAGCAAAAAAAGTTAAAGGATTTGCTGAAGATGCAAAAGTCGCAATTAGAAACGTGCGTCGAGATGCAAATGATACAATTAAAAAAGCCGAAAAAGCAAAAGAAATTACTGAAGACGATATGAAAAGTTTAGAGTCTGATGTACAAAAATTAACAGATGAATTCATCAAATTAATCGATCAAATCGGTTCAGAAAAAGAGAAAGATATTTTATCAATTTAATAATCGAAAAACTCATGATGTTACTTTCATGAGTTTTTTTATAAATTACAATATGGAAATGGTTTTATTACTTATTACTATAAAATTTCAGTCGACACAAGCGACATAATGTGGTAAAATGGTACTTCCTGCAAATTAAGCAGTTGTGATTAAACAAGAGTTAACAAGGGGTTTTTTACTTATGGCAGAACAAAATTTAAATTACACCGAAGATTCGATAAAAGTACTGGAAGGACTAGAAGCTGTTAGAAAACGTCCAGGAATGTACATTGGATCAACAGATGCACGAGGTTTGCATCATTTAGTCTATGAAATTGTAGACAATGCAATAGATGAAGTGCTCGCGGGTTATGGTGAAGAGATACATGTTACGATAAATGAAGATAACAGCATAACTGTTCGTGATTTTGGACGTGGAATCCCGACTGGACTACATTCTTCAGGAAAGCATACACCGGAAGTTATTTTTACTGTATTACATGCCGGCGGTAAATTTGGTGATGGTGGATATAAAACCTCAGGAGGTTTACACGGGGTAGGAGCTTCAGTCGTTAATGCATTATCAGATTTAGTAGAACTTGAAATTTATAGAGACAAAACCAAATATACTCAAACATTCAGTAATGGGGGCGAAGATGTCAGTTCACTCGTGGCTGTTGGAAAAACTAAAGAAACCGGAACAAAAGTAACTTTTAAACCTAGTCCATCTGTTTTTTCCTCTACTGTCTATTCTTTCACAACATTAAAAGAACGATTACGAGAATCAGCTTTTTTAACAAGAGGACTAAAAATAGTCTTAAAAGATAGTCGTCGAGATAAAGAAGAATCGTTTTATTACGAAGAAGGACTAAAAGCATTTGTTGACTTTCTCAATGAGGGTAAAACTGCCCTTCATGATGTAGTATATTTCAATGGAGAGAGTCATGATATTGAAGTTAATTTTGCTTTTGCATACACATCTAGTTACTCAGAAAATATCTTATCTTTTGTAAATAATGTGAGAACAAAAGATGGTGGTACCCATGAAACTGGTGCAAAAACAGTTATAACTCGAGTTTTTAATGAGTTTGCAAGAAAAACTGCGATGATAAAGGAAAAGGATAAAAATCTTGAAGGTGTAGACATCCGAGAAGGATTATCTGCAATCATTTCGATTTTAGTGCCTGAACATCTTTTACAATTTGAGAGTCAAACAAAGTCAAAACTAGGAACTCCTGATGCTCGAAGTGCGGTTGATCAAGTTTTAGCTGAAAAATTAGGATTCTTCTTTGAAGAAAATCGCGCTTTGGCAACGGATCTCGTTAAAAAAGCAGTAAAAGCGTCGCTCGCACGAGAAGCAGCAAGAAAAGCACGCGACGATGCAAGAAGTGGAAAAAAAGGTAAGAAAAAAGAAACGAATTTATCAGGAAAATTAACACCTGCTCAAACAAAAAACCCAAAAAAAAATGAACTTTTTTTAGTCGAAGGAGATTCAGCCGGGGGGTCTGCAAAACTTGGTCGAGATCGTAAATTTCAAGCGATTCTACCTTTACGAGGAAAAGTTATAAATACAGAAAAAGCTAAAATCGATGACATTTTTAAAAATGAAGAAATAAATACAATGATCCATACTATCGGAGCAGGGTTTGGATTAAATTTTGATCCCACCGATGTGAATTACGATAAAGTGATTATAATGACCGATGCTGATACTGATGGTGCTCATATCCAAGTTCTCCTACTAACATTTTTCTTTAGGTATATGAGAGAATTAGTTGATGCTGGGAAAGTTTATATCGCATTACCACCACTTTACGGGGTAACAAAAGGTCAAGGTAAAAAAGCGGAAGTTAGTTATGCCTGGACCGATGATGAATTGGCTGAAATTTTATCAACTAAAAAGAAACCATATTTAATTACCAGATATAAAGGTTTAGGTGAGATGAACGCTGATCAATTATGGGATACAACTATGAATCCTCAAACCAGAACGTTAATTCAAGTGACAATAGAAGATGCTGCTGACGCTGATCACAGAGTGACGACGTTAATGGGTGACAAAGTTGAACCAAGACGAGACTGGATTGAACAAAATGTTGACTTTACGATGGAAGATAATTATGAAATTTAATATCTTTTATAATTAAAGATTCTGTTCAATAAAAAGCAACAAAGCGTTAAAGGAAGATGATCTATGAGTGAAAACATACAACAAATGAAATTAGAAGATATTATGGGGGAACGTTTTGGACGTTATTCTAAGTATATCATTCAAGAGCGTGCCTTACCTGATGCAAGAGATGGTTTAAAACCGGTACAAAGACGCATTTTATATGCAATGTATAAAACAGGAAATACTTACGAAAAAGGATATCGTAAATCAGCAAAAGCTGTCGGCGAAATAATGGGTAATTATCATCCACATGGTGATTCATCAATTTATGAAGCGATGGTAAGAATGTCACAAGATTGGAAATTTAAAGCTCCGCTTATTGACATGCAGGGAAACAATGGTTCAATTGACGGAGATCCTGCTGCAGCAATGCGATATACTGAAGCTCGTTTATCACCTTTTGCAACTGAATTGTTAAAAGATATTGAAAAAGATACAGTCGAACATATCCCGACATTTGATGATACAATGAAAGAACCTACAGTTTTACCTGCTTATTTCCCAAACTTACTTGTAAATGGAGCTACTGGAATCTCAGCAGGGTATGCAACAGATATTCCACCTCACAATCTTGAAGAAGTAATTGATGCAGTAATCTTTGCGATGAAACAGATTAACTATGATGTTTCGGATTTAATGAACTACATAAAAGGACCAGATTTCCCGACAGGTGCAATTATCCAAGGAAAAGATGAAATTGCTAAAGCTTATAAAACAGGAAAGGGTCGTATAATAGTCCGATCTAAAACCGAAATTGAAAAAATCAATGGGGGTCGCTTTCAGATCGTAATTAGTGAAATTCCATATGAGGTAAATAAAGCCAATCTTGTAAAAAAAATCGATGAGCTTCGTATTGAAAAAAAAGCTCCGGGTATTTCCGAGGTTCGTGATGAAACTGATCGTAATGAACTCCGTATTGTAATCGAACTTAAAAAAGAGGCAAATGCTGAAACGGTTCTGAAATATCTCCTGAAAACTACGGATCTACAAGTCTCCTATAATATGAATATGGTTGCGATATATAATAAAAGACCTGTTTTAATGAGTCTTCCTATGTTAATCGACTCATACATAACGCATCAAAAAAATGTCGTGACTAATCGTACTAATTTCGATCTTGCTCGTGCAAATAGACGTCAACATATTGTGGCTGGTTTAATTAAGATGGTTTCGGTTATTGATGAAGTCGTGGAAATAATTCGTAAATCAGTGGATAAATCTGATTCGAAAAAGAATTTAATGGCGAAATTTGGATTTTCTGAAGAGCAAGTTGAAGCAATCGTTATGTTACAACTTTACCGTTTATCTAACACAGATATTGATGCACTAATCAAAGAGGATGCTGAGTTAACAAAATTAATCCAAAGTTTAGAAGCTATTTTAGGAAGCGAAAAATTATTAATTCGTAAGATTGAATCTGAACTAAAAGATTTGAAGAAAAGATTTAAAAAAGAACGTGCTACTATTATAGAAAATGAAATCGAAGATATAAAAATTGACGACTTAAAACTTATTCAAAAAGAAGATGTAATGATTGTCGTTACAAGAGATGGTTATATAAAGCGTACGAGTATTAAATCATTTGTCGCGTCTAAAGGTGCATCTCCGTTATTAAAAGAGGGTGATGACTTAGTTGCAAAATTCCAGTCTAACACTCTTAATAAAATTCTCGCTTTCACCGAATCAGGTCATTATGTAGTTATTCCGATTCACAAAATGCCGGAAATTAAGTGGAAAGATATGGGTGCGCACTTATCAAGTCTTGTAAACGTTGATTCAACAGATAAAATTATAAAAGTTTTCGTCATCGATGGGTTTAAGTCTGCAAATGAAATTATTCTTGCTACAACTTTGGGAATGATAAAACGCACACCTTTAAGCGAATTCGAGGTAACAAGATTTTCGAAAAAGTTGACTGCGATAAGTTTAAATAAGGGTGATACATTAATTACAGTTGAAAATTTTGAAGCGCCATTTATCGAGACGGAAGTTTCTGTTGTAACAGAAAAAGGGATGTATCTGAAATATTTAAAAGAAGAAATCCCAACAGCAGGACCCAAAGCAAAAGGGGTTAAAGCGATTGCGCTTAATGTTGGTGACCATGTTGTTAGTGCGATAGTGTGCCCGCCAAATACTGAGATTCATATTTTCCTCGATAACGAAAAAGTTAAAAAAATTAAGAAAAATAGTATCGAATTATCAAAACGTGCTCGAAAAGGAGTAAGCGTCCTGCCATCAACACGACGAGCGCGTGCAATGCATCAAATAGGAAACAATTTTGACACAAATCTCGATGAAGATCAATCTGGACAATTAAGTTTACATATATAAAACGAGGTGAAAATAATGGAACAATATATCTTTAGCCAAAATAAAGAAGAAAATTACAAATTCATGTTATCAGCAGTAAAAGCTTTTACGGATCAAGAACCTAACCTAATTGCGAATCTTTCAAATATATCTGCTATTTTAAATGAATATCTCGCTGAAATTAATTGGGTAGGGTTTTATCTCATGGAAGGTGCTGGTCTTGTTCTAGGTCCATTTCAAGGAAAACCTGCTTGTATTAGGATCCCAGTTGGAAAAGGGGTATGCGGTACTACCGTAGAACGAAAAGCAACTATAGTCGTAGAGGATGTTCACCAGTTTCCAGGGCATATCGCTTGTGATTCATCGTCAAACTCAGAAATAGTTATTCCTATAATCAAAGATGGAGTGGTATTTGGAGTTCTCGATGTTGACAGTCCGGTGTTTAACCGTTTTGGAAAATTAGAACAATTATATTTAGAAGAAGTTGTACGATACATAGAAACGAGTCTTATCTAAGTCTCGTTTTTTAGGAGAGATTTTATGTTATTATTATTAATTATAATTTTCATTGCTTTTATCATGTTAGGATTACCGAACTCCGCTTTAGGTAGTGCATGGCCAGTTATGTATGAAAGTTTTAATGTAAACCTCGCATCGGCAGGAATTATTTCACTTATTCTATCAGGAAGTACAGTTCTAGCCTCACTATATTGTGATCGCGCTGTAATAAAGTTCGGTTTTGCAAAAGTAACGCTTTGGAGTTTAATTGCAATGACCTTATCAAGTTTAGGATTTTCAATTGCTACAAATTTTATCGTGTTATGTGTCCTCGCTGTTCCAATGGGACTGGGAATGGGCTTAATAGATGCAAGTTTAAACAACGCAGTAGCCCTTCATTTTAAAGCACGACATATGAACTGGCTACATGGTTTTTGGGGTGTAGGAGCTTTTTTAAGTCCTATTATTATGGCTTATTTTCTAACCTCACATAGTTCATGGCAATTTGCTTATCGTTTTATTGGTTTTGTAACATTAGTTTTTGTAGCAATATTCATTCTTACTATTAGAGTCTGGAAATTCGCCCCTCATATAAAAGAAACCGGGGAAAATTCTACTGCTCTAAATATGCCAAAACTTGAATTATTAAAAATATCAGGTGTAAAGCAATCTCTATTAATATTTTTCGCATATTGCGCTATTGAAGCGACGGTCGGACTTTGGGCAACAAGTTACTTTGTCCAGATTAGAAACATAGCAGAAGATACTGCAGCATTATGGTTATCATTATACTTTTTTGGAATTATGAGTGGAAGGTTCTTAGCTGGTTTTATTTCAAATTATCTATCTAATATCCAGTTAATAAAACTCGGAACCTCGTTAATCGGAATCGGTATTTTATTTTTCATACTCCCGCTACCAACAACATTTTTGTTGCCAGGATTATTTTTAATAGGCCTCGGCTGTGCGCCGATTTTTCCTAGTCTAGTGCACGAAACACCTAAAAAATTCGGAGCTATCTATTCGCAAAGTATTATCGGATTACAAATGGCTTTTGCTTATTTAGGTTCAATGTTAATGCCACCACTATTTGGAATCCTTGCTCTTTTTAGTTCAAATTCTTTATTTCCGCTATTTTTGACGATTTTCTTAATCATTATGGCGCTTATGATCATAGCGTTAACTAGTAAAAAAGATGCTGATAATTGATAAAGTGGATTTGAATTTTAATAAAGTACAATTTGTTTTTAAAATCGGACATACTATATAAATGGATTATATTGAAAAAGGGGAATTTTTGTGAAATCATTCAAACTAATAGTAAGTGACTTAGACGGAACGCTTTTAAACAATCACAAGGAAATATCTGCTGAGACCAAAAGGACGTTGCAAAAATGTCGTGATGCAGGAATTTTGATAGCGTATGCTACCGCGAGGCCTGTTCGTGGAGTGGAATTTGTTACGAATAGTTTTAAACCAGATTATTTGATTAATCATAATGGAGCAGTTTATTCGTTTAAAGATAAACAGACGTATTTTGGAATGGAACTCTATCATATAAAAGAATTTGCCAAACGGTTGTTGGAAAAATTTCCAGAAGTTGAAATTGCTGTTGAGTCAAATGATGTAATTTATTCAAATTTTGATGTGACAAAGTATTGGTATAATGAACCGCACACGAGATTAACAAATTTTCCTGATGACTTGCCTATAGAGTGTGCTGAGAAAATGATTATTGGTTTAGAATTTGTTGATATTGAAACTGTTCGTAAAATGTTGCCTGATGCATTTCATATGCAAATTGCCGACGGGATCATTGGTATGATTATGAGCACAAAAGCAACGAAACTTAACGCCATCGCGTCATTGTGTGACGAACTTGAAATTTCGATTGAAGAAGTCGTGGCTTTTGGTGATGATCATAACGATTTAGAAATGATTAGTGGTGTTGGCATGGGAGTGGCAATGGGTAACGCGATTGACGAGATAAAAAAGGTCGCTAAAACCGTGACACTTACTAATGAAGAAAATGGATTAGCCTATTGGTTAAAAGAGAATATATTAAAATAAAAGTGGAGCTTCACGTTTAAACGATGGAAGAAATCTTGAAGTGAGTTTTGAGACTTCCAAGAAGCTAAAATGAAATGAGGAAATATTAGCATGAACATAGGAATTATTGGTACAGGAACTATCGCATCAGCAATTGTAACAGGATTTTGTCGTCAAAATACAGATCATACATTTTTTCTTTCACCAAGAGGCGCAGTAAAAGCAGCAGCTCTTGCACAAGAATTTTCGCAAGCAACAGTTTGTTCATCTAATCAGAAAGTGCTAGATAAGTCAGATTGGGTATTTATTACCGTTCAAAAAAATGGTTTCGAAGATGTTTATAATCTTAATTTTAGACCTGATCATAAAGTTATTAATATGGCTACGGAAATGAATTTAGATGAATTAAAAGAAAAAATCGGAGAAACAGCACTTCTTGCACACGCTGTACCATTACCGATGATTATTGGTGGATATGGTCCTTTACTTGTATATCCTGAAACTCCCGCAGTAGGAGAATTATTTAAACCAGTAGCAGATGCAGTTTATTTAAAAGATTTAAGTGATGTTAGACCATTACAATTATTAACTTGTATGATGAGCCCTTATTATATGTTACTCCAAGAAATGGTTAAGTTTTCAGATGACCACGGAGTAGATCATGAAGTATCTGTAAAATTTGCACACTCATTATTTAGTTCTTTAAGCAGACGTGCTGCTGAAGATGCACCTCATCATGACTTAATCGAACTTGCTCACGATATGACACCTGGTGGATATAATGAACAATCCATGAATATGTTAATGAACGATGGTTCAATTCACGCATGGCGTAAAACGATCGATATCTTACTATCTCGACTTATTGAAAATACAACCAAATAAAGTCATGTAACGCTTCCGATCAAGGAATGCATTCATGACTTTTTATAAGGAGTTGGACATCAATCATGTCAAATAAGTTATTCGCGAATCGTAACTATCTGTTACAAAATATTATATGTTGTAATCATTCGCATTGTATAGGCAAATCACGTTGAATGCATAATAAAAATATGGTAAAATAAAAAGTGTAAGCGAGCGTGTAAGACACGAAAAGCAAATGCGGATCACGGAAGAAAATCCTGATTTTCTTATCGGGGTACAATTTGACCTCGAG
>JGI24703J35330_11748622_pt1 | contig 22481 bp, 19 predicted proteins | sample TergutNt197P1_FD_35330 | JGI IMG/M metagenome (IMG submission 35330)
TTGCCCATTCGTTTGCCATTAACATCGTGATTCCTTTAACACCTGATTTTGATGCTGTGTAAGAAGGAACTCGGATTCCACCTTGGAATGATAACATAGAGGCGATGTTGATGATTTTTCCACCTGTTTCTTGTTTCATAAACTGATTTGCAACAGCTTGGGAGAAGAAGAACACTGTTTTAACGTTAATGTTCATTACATCATCCCAATCTTGCTCCGTAAAGTTGACTGAATCTTCACGACGGATAATTCCTGCGTTGTTAACAAGGATATCGATGTGTCCAAATTCTGTAACAGCTTTTTCAATGATGCCTGCAATTGGTGCAGTTTCCATTAAATTAGCTTGAATATAGATGGCTTTGCGTCCGAGTGCTTCAATTTCAGCAACAACACCGTTGTCTTCAGCAGTATGTCCCACAGCTACAATATCTGCACCAGCTTGTGCAAGTCCTAGTGCCATACCACGCCCAAGACCAACAGCTCCTCCTGTTACGATTGCTACTTTGTTATCTAGTTTGAATGTATTTAAAATCATGTTGTATTCTCCTTATTTGCTAAGATTATTAATCTTCATAATTTTTCAAAAACTTAAACTCGTTGCCGGCAGTGACATCTAACTTTCCTGCGAAAAGAAAATGTTTTTGCTAAGGCAATCATAATCGGTTTATTCAAAAACGGAATCGTTGTATTATCTCAATTCATCCATTGGAACGTGGTCCATATCATCAAAAGTCATATTTTCTCCACACATTCCCCAAATAAACGTATAATTACTAGTTCCCGCTCCTGAGTGAATCGACCAACTCGGTGAAATTACAGCTTGCTCGTTTCCAACTACAATGTGTCTAGTTTCTTGCGGTTGTCCCATAAAGTGCATAACTTTCGTATTAGGCTCCATATCGAAATATAAATACACTTCCATACGACGTTCATGTGTGTGACAAGGCATAGTGTTCCAAATATTACCTGGTTCTAAAATTGTCATTCCCATTACAAGCTGACAACTCTCAACGCGTCCAGGAACGATGTACTGGTTGATCGTACGCTTATTTGACGTCACATTATCCCCTAAATAAACTTTATTCGCATCTGCAAGCGTAATCAATTTATGAGAATAAGCATGATGAGCAGGTGCAGAATTAAAATAAAATTTTGCTGGATTAAGAGAATCTGCTGATGTAAAAGTAATCTTTTTAACACCTTTACCAATATAAAGACCATCTTGATTATTTAAAACATATTCCACGCCATCGATAGTGATTGTACCAGTTGCACCGATATTTATTATACCACCTTCTCTACGTTCAAAAAATGTATCTGCACCGAGGTCTTTGCCGCCAGTTAATGTCAATGTCGCTTCACTAGGAGTAATTCCTCCAGCAATAATTCGATCATTATGAGAATAAGTTAAATTCACCTCATCGTTAACAAAAATATTTTCGATTAAAAAGTGTTCTCTTATTTCATCAGTAGTATAATGTTTAACATCGTCTGGGTGATTAGAATAACGTATATCAAAATTCATAAATTTACCTCCATATATTTATTTTTCTTTATAACCTTGAAGTTTCGAAATTTGTGCTGCTGCATACTTAACTAACGCAATATCTCTAGTTGGATCATATGAGGGATTATATAATCCTAGGGTCCCAATCGCAGCTGTTACATAACCTCGATGATCAAAAATAGGTGCTCCAATAGAGAAAGTATATTCTTCGTTTTCTCTATTGGATATAGCATAACCTTGGTCTTTGATTTTTGAAATTTCATCCATCATTTTTTTTTGAGAAGTTATACTTTTATTAGTAAGTGCGCACAAATCTATCTGTTCAAGTAATCGATCTTGTTTATGTGAAAATGCCAAAATCGATTTTCCAATACTAGTAGTATGTAACATCAAACGTTCACCGATTTCCGGCGTCGCAATTATTCTCTTTTCCGGTTCCTGTTTTAAAGTAAATACAATTTCACCGCTGGTTTCTTTTGCGATTAAAATTGTTAAATCCGTTGCTTTGCAAAGTTCATCTATAATTGGCAAAGAAGAATTAAGTAATAAAGATGTCTTCGAATAATTACTACCAATAGCGTATGATTTAACTCCAATATGATATGTTTTAACACCGTCTTCTCGAATATAAATCATATTCGTATGAACAAGAGTTTCTAAAATATCAAACGCACTTGTTTTAGGAATATCAAGAGCTCTGGCAATATCGGAAAGTGTCAAATCAGATTTCGTAGTCGCAATTAGTTCCAAAATTTCAACAGTACGTTGCGTTGTACGGTTAATTTTCATTGATACCCTCCTTAATTAATACATATTTTAAATGTAAACTAAACCTCTTCAAGTAGCTTCGCGATAAAATCTCGACTAAAATCAATATCATCACCAACAACACCCTCTAAAATAATATCCGGCATCGTTTTTAAAGTCTTTAATTTTGAGATAAGATATTTATAATCTAAATCTCCACGACCTGGGGCCACTTGAACAAGCTCACCATTTTCAAGAATAAAGTCTTTGGCGTGAACAATTTTTATCTTATCTTGAAACAGGTCCAACATCTCATCAATGATTTTGCATTGCTCATGGGTGTTTGCTTTGTGAAGTAGGTTGAACAAATCAAAAATTACCATTACATTTTCTGAATCAAGAGCATCAACTAATCTTTTCAATCTCATCGGTGTAGAAATAACATGATGAAAAGCAGGTTCGATTGTTAAAAATGTATCATTTTCTTGAGCAACTAAAAGAATCTCTTTAAAAACGCGCAGAACCTCGTTAAACGCCTCATCTGATTCATTCAACTCATGCCATGTCCAATTATCATCATTAAAAGAACCAGTTTCAGTTCCCACAAGATCAGTACCAAAAAATTTAGCCTTCTTTAAATGATTCTTAAAGTTTTCAACAGTTAATGAGACGAGTTCTTTGTTGCTGTGAATTGGATTAAAGTAAGCCCCCATCATTGCAACTTTAATTCCATTTTCATCCAAAGCAGATTTGACTTTGTTAGTCAGCTCTTCGTTTAAAATCATAGGCTCATCTGAAGAATATTCAATCGCTTTAGGCAAAACTAACTGAATAGATTCAAGGTTAGCATTTTTTACAGATTGAGCGAATAAATCGGGTGTATTTTTTCCTAAATCATGTCCTCTTATACCGAGTCTCATATGATTACTCCTTATAATATTATTATAATGTAACTCCGAATTTCCATATAGCTATTTCACGATAATTCTTTTCTTCATTATGTGTCCATTTGCCATTACACAAATCAATTACATAATTAATAAAATCTTCAAGTACATACTCTGTTGATTCTGTTAACATTCTTCCTGCATTAAAATCAATCCAATGCGGTTTTCTTTCTGCCAGCGCTGTATTTGTAGAAATTTTCACAGTCGGAATAAAGCCTCCATAAGGCGTTCCACGTCCTGTTGTAAATAAAACCATATGGCAACCTGCAGCTCCGAGTGCTGTTGTTGCAACCAAATCATTTCCTGGACCTTGCATTAAGTTTAAACCATTTTTCTTTAAACGTTCTGTGTAAAATAATACATCAACTACATTTGATGTTCCCGCTTTTTGAGTACACCCTAAAGATTTATCCTCAAGAGTTGTAATACCACCGTCTTTATTTCCTGGTGATGGATTTTCATAACATACTTGATTGTTATCTTCATAATATTGTTTGAAGTCATTAATTAAACGTACTGTCTTATCAAAAACTTCTTTTGATTCACAACGATTCATTAGTATAGTTTCCGCTCCAAACATTTCCGGAACTTCTGTAAGAACTGTTGTAGCCCCTTGTCCAATTAAGAAATCTGAAAAATATCCTAGCAATGGATTTCCGGTGATTCCAGAAAAACCGTCCGATCCGCCACACTCAAGTCCGATTCGCAATGTAGATAACGGTTTAGGAACTCTAATATCATTTTTCATTAAATCGAATAGACCTAAAGCAATTTCAGTCCCAGCAGCGATTTCGTCATCATGGTTTTGAGCTATCATAAATTTTATACGATCTTGATCAAATTCGCCTAAAGTATCTCTAAATTCAGCAATTTGGTTGTTTTCACATCCAAGACCAATAACTAAAACAGCCCCAGCATTTGGATGTTTTACGATATTTTGAAGAATTTCTTTTGTAGTCGTATGATCATCGCCCATTTGTGAACAACCATAAGAGTGTTCAAACACGAAGACTCCGTCTACAGTAACCGGTAAAGGCCCGATTTCTCTCATCAAACTATCTTTTACACGCACCGCCATTTTATTAATGCAACCAACTGTAGGTATTATCCAAAGTTCATTTCTAATACCTACTTCACCATTTTTACGTGAATATACATTTACTTCACGATTTAATAACTCTACTGTTTTTTCTTCTAACTCTGGTGTATATTGGTAATCTAACTGTTCACCTAGATTTGTTTTAGTGTTTTGTGTATGAACGTGATCACCAATTACAATATCGCTTGTTGCATGTCCAATTGGAAAACCATATTTTACGACATTTCCAGTCTGTTGAATGTTTTTGATAGCAATTTTGTGACCTTGTTTTACATCACTTGATAAAGTAATTTCTTCATCATCAACAAGTAGCATATGTCCAGCACTTAATGGTTTTAATGCGATTACTACGTTGTCGAGAGTATGTAATTTAATAAAATCTCTCATATACTAAGCTCCTTTTAAATGGGCTCTATTTTTGACGCCAATTCTAAATTGTTTCTATTTTTTTTGATTAATTTTCTCTTTTTTATCATAATGAATTTCAATTAATTTTGCGATACAAGCACAGATCATTTGTTGGAAGAAAATTCCTGAAACGATCGGAATCGCAGCAGCTGGTGGAAAGTGTGCAACAGCAATTACAAGACCAGTACTCATATTACGCATCCCACCAGTGAAAACGATAGCTTTTACATCTTGATCATCAAATTTAAATTTTGATGCAATATACCAAGAAATTAAATAACCTGCTACGCACAATAATGAAATACTAAACATTATCAACAATAAACGACCATTAATTGGCGGAAAATGCCTTCTAATATTACCACCATTTATAAATATAACTATAAGCATAAATATTTTGGCGATAGGTGTTAAATGAGGATTCCATTTTTTTGTGAATTCACCTTTTGTCGCTTGATTAACAAACATCCCCAAAAGGGAGGGAATCACAACCATAAATAACAAACTTCTCATTAAGCCCCAAGTATCAAATTCAATCGATTCTCCAGTAAAAAATAATACTGATAAAGGCAAAATAAGTGGAATCATCAATGTATCAATAAATAATACACTAAGCGACAACGCGATATTTCCTTTTGAAATTACAGTCCAAATGATACTATTTATCGCAACTGGTAGTAACGCAAATAATAATAAGCCAGTTTGAGTATAAACATCGTTCGGAAAAATAATTATCCCTACAATTAAGGCAACTAAAGGCATAATTATTCGTAGGATAAATAACACTACAAGGATTCCTTTTGGTTTTTTGACTGTTTCGACAAATGTTCCTAAATCTATTTTTAAACTACTTAAGAATGTCGCAATTGCGAATAAAAATGGTACTATACCTACAAATTGACCCGCATAAGCGCCCGCTAGTAATCCTATAGTTAAGAAAGTTGGAGTCATAAATGGAAAGTGTTTATCTAAAAAGCGAACAATAAATTTCATTTTATCTAATCTTTAATTTTACTCTGATAAAAAATTAGTTAGAGTAATATTCATCCCCTCAGTTAAAATATCGTCAACAGTTTTTACAATAAAATCTGATAATCCAGGAATTTCGTTTAAATCTTGCTCCCAATGTTCAAGTGCTAAAAATTTTGTTACGATATCTCGAACTGTTAATTCTTTTGAATCAAATTTTGACCACATATCTTTATAAAAATCCATAAATTGAGGTTCATCTTGGATATTTATAACACCATCTTCTCTGATACCTCTAAAGAAAACTAACATACTTGCCAAAGAAAAAGCAATATGCTTTGGAAATTCACCCGATTTTTCTAGGTAATCTAACGCAGTTGGAAGTAAGCGACTTTTGAATTTAGCAGTCGCATTAAGGGAAATCGACATTAGTTCATGATGAACTTGGGGATTGCTAAATCTATCGTAAATACCACTCGCAAAATCCGTTAATGTGTGTGAAGATAAATATTTTTCTGTTCCTGGAATCATTTCCAAATCAGTAGTGTTTTTTATGAACTTTAATAAAAGTTTATCTTTCATTGTTGCGCCAACGGTATCAATACCATTCAAATACGCAACCGGAACCATTAATGTATGAAGACCATTTAGAATTCGAACTTTTTGAATCTTATATGGTTTAATATCATTTGTAAAAATCATGTTTAATCCGATTTTTGCACCATTTAAAATTTTACTAATTCCGTTTCTGTCTTCAATTACCCATAAATGGAATATTTCACCCATAACTACATTATTATCTACATAACCAAATTTTTCTGTGAGCTCGTCAATTCTTCCTGCTGGATATCCCGGAACGATTCTATCAACTAGCGTATTTGTAAATGTATTTGCCTTATCAAGCCAATGCATGAAATTTTCATCTAAGTTGTGAATTTCAGCTAGAGCTTTAACGCAACGGTAAAGTTCATCACCATTGTCATCGATTAATTCGCAAGGTACGATATATATTCCTTTGTCCATTGAGCCGTTAAATTTCTGATATCTATGATACAAAAATGCCAATAATTTCCCAGGAAATGATGTAGGAGGAGTATTTTCGATAGAATCTGACACGTCAAGAACAATTCCTGATTCTGTTGTATTAGAAAAAACAAATTCTAAAGTATCTAGTTCTGCAAGTTTTAAGTAAGCCTGATAATCTTCATACGGATTAACAAATTCTCTTAAAATATCAATTATTTTATTTTCAGCGATGAACTCTCCATTCTGAACCCCTTCTTGAACTAATGTATATAAGCCATCTTGTTCTTTGAGTTCTTTAATGCGACCGAAATTTAATGGTTGAACAACCGCAACATCACCTTCGTAAATTCCAGCATTTTTCAATTCCTGCAACATCCAGTCCACAAATGCTCTTAGAAAATTTCCTTCGCCAAATTGAACGATTTTTATTGGACGTTCATTTCTCGTTCCAATTACGTTATTGTTTAAAGTTTGCATTATATAATGCCTCCAATTTTTTTCTATATATATAATTTCAACTGTGATAATCTAGTCTAAATTTTCGAAACCGAAGTATTCTTTTGAATTGTTGTACGAAATATCTTTTACAACATTTCCTAAAAATTCGATTTCTGCAGGATATTGACCACTTTCAACATACTCTCCTAATAAATTACAAAGGATTCGGCGGAAATATTCATGACGTGGAAAAGATAAGAAACTTCTTGAATCAGTTAACATTCCAACAAATTTTGATAAAACTCCATTAGCTGCTAAATCACGCATTTGATTAACCATTCCATCAAGTTGATCCATAAACCACCAACCTGAACCAAATTGTAATTTTCCAGGTGTAATTCCATCTTGGAAACATTGCATTAAAGTTACAATGTTGTGATTATTTACTGGGTTTAAATTGTAGATTATCGTTTTAGGAAGTTGGTTAGTGTCATCTAGATCATTTAAAAAGAGTCCTAATTTCGCAACATCAAAAGCATTGTTTACTGCATCATATCCAGTATCCGGACCTAACGTGTTTAGCATTCGAGTATTATTGTTTCTTAAAGCACCAATATGGAGTTGCATTACCCAATTTCTTGCGTGATAAGCACGTCCTAAGAATAACATAACATAAGCTTTATATTGTTCTATTTCTCTTGATGTTAATTTTTCTTTTGCACGACCCTTAATGAAAATCGCCTCTGCAATTTCTTTTGTAACCTCTGTAGTATAGCAGAAAACATCAATCCCGTTATCTGAAACAGTACATCCATTTTGAACGAAGAAATCCATTCTGTTATCAAGCGCATTCAGTAAATCATCTAAAACTGAAATTTCTTGCCCAACAACTCTTGATAAACTATCTACCCAATCATTAAACCAACTAAGTTCAATATTTACAGCTTTATCTGGCCTGAATGATGGTAAGACCTGCAGATTAGTTGTAACATCCTCTGCTATAAGTTTATGATATTCTAAAGAATCTATTGGATCATCAGTTGTGCACATTGCTCTTACATCCTGCATTTTGAGTAATCCGCGAACGCTATATTCTTTTTGTTGTAAAGTCTCATTACAAATGTTAAAAATTTCATCTGCATTTTCTTCATTTAGAAGAAGATCAATATTAAAGTATCGTTGGAGTTCTAAGTGTGTCCAATGATAAAGAGGATTGCCAATTAAGTATGGCATTGCTTTTGCCCAGGCATCAAATTTTTCTTTCGGTGTTGCATCTCCGGTAATGTGAGATTCTGGAACTCCGAGAGTTCTTAAGGCGCGCCATTTATAATGATCTCCTCCAAGCCATACAGCCGAAATATCAGAGAAGTTTTTATCTTCATAAATTTCTTGAGCGCTTAAATGATTATGAAAATCAATAATCGGCATTTCTTTTGCATAATCGTGAAACAGAGTTTTTGCAGTTTCGTTTGTTAATAAAAAATCTTGGTTTAAAAACTTTTTCATGTCAAATCCTACTTTCGTCTCGGTTTAATAATTACTTTTGAATCTAAAATAACATCATGTACTGCGACTTTACCGACAAAAACTGGTAAAGTAGTCAAGTTAGTTGATAATACTTTCAATAAAAAATCGCGGGTAAACATTTGAAAGTAGTCTAGGTTTTCTCCCGTTTCTCGGTTGATGACTTTAATAAATACCATTGTTTTACCAATTGTAGTACTGTCTAGCCAAAATAAGGATTGAATTGCAACAGGAACTAGGATTATGATGCAAACAAGACTTAACGTGAGCAACCAAAACGGTTCTTCAAACATATCTGCTACCATCGTTGCAAGATATATTCCAGCTGCGACCGAACCAATCAAAACAATCAAATCAATAAGATTAGCAGTAATTCTTCTAATTAACATTATTTTTTAGCACCTCTTGAACATTATTTAATGTAATTTTTTCACCTTCGATATTATCAAGTGTAATATTGGTTAAATTAACCTTTTCAACATTGTTAAAAATAAGTCCTGCTTTGAGGTATTTAGGGATATCGTCCATCATAGCTGGTTCACCAGGTTGAGCATCTACTGCAAAATTAAAGTGACAATTTTTTAAAACGAGTTCCGTGATGGGTTGTTCTGGTAATCCATAAAAGAATCCAGCTGTTGTTTCACTATTGTTTGCTTGTATATTCTCAAACACTAACTTCCCTATATAAGGTGTGCGGTCATCTACAGGTAATTTTTCTTTTGTTTTTACGTAATCACTTTTACCATCTGGATCGCAGTAATAAAAATTATTGATTACAAGTGGGGCTAAAACCTTTTCCATTTTAATATTTTCAAAATGGATATTGTCGATTATAGCATCCTTACCTCGCCCACGACGGGTTTTAATCCTGAGCCCGCGGTCCGTTTCATTAAACAGGCATTGCTTTACCAGTAGATTTTTTATCCCACCAGCCATTTCACTACCTAGAACGACTGCGCCATGACCAAAATTCATGCTACAGTTACGAATTATCATGTTTTGAGTTGGACGTTTTAATTTTCTACCTAAGTAAATTTTTCCAGCTTTAATTGCGATACAATCGTCACCGACTGAAAAATATACACCAACTATTAAAATATTATTACAAGATTCCGGATCGAGTCCATCTGTATTAGGTGAATCTCTTGGATTGATAATTTTTAAATCTGCAAAGATGAGATCATTTGAAAATAAAGGATGTATAGTCCAAGAAGGTGAATTTTGAATGGTGATTCCTTGGAGCGTTACGTTTTTTGAATTAATAATTTGGAACAATCTAGGTCGCCAAGCACCACGTTTAACTTTAGGATAATCCCAATAATTATGACCATTTCCTTCAAGCGTACCTTCACCAATAATTAAGACATTTTCTACATGAATACCTTGAATTAATGCAGTATAAGTATCAAGCGGATTTCCTTCCCATGATCCTAGATAAAACTCATCGCCATGTGAATTTTCAATGTAACCTGGTAAAATAGCCCCTTCGAAAAACTGACCTGTAAAGGACAAAACAGCATCTTTTGCTATCTCAATAGTAATATCAGATTTAAGAAAAATTGTTTTAACAGAATAATCACCAGCCGGAATCAGAACGCGCCCATTTTTGGGACAACTCATAATCGCCGCTTGAATAGAACTCGTATCATCTGTAACACCATCGCCTTTTGCATTAAAACGACGAACATTTAAACAAACACTCTCTTTATTTGTTCTAATTGTTTTTGAGAATGATTCATTCAGATTATTAATTATTGATACAGAATAGTCTTGAGAAGGTTTTAAATTATATATTGAAAATACATTACGATTTTCATCGAGTAAAACACATTCATCATCGACAAATACATCAAAAGTCGTATCCGATTCAACTATGGTATTATTATCTAGTTCTAATGTTAAACTAGTGGATGTTTTTACAATTACGTTAAATTTCATAAAATACTCCTCATATCAACTAATAAGACAACTTTAAATATTCAGTATACGCCGAGAATAAGTTACCAATCCACTCTAAATCATCCGCATTTATCTGATTTCTATTAGTACGGTCACTAAACAATTCAGCTAACTCATTTAGTAATAACGGATCTACAACCTTCTTAAAATCATCATTAAGGATATACAGTTTTATTGCTTTTTGTACGACATATAAATAGAAACTAAACTGAAATTTAGACATCTCGTTAGTATTATCTAAATCTATTGTCATTACGCAATGTTTGACTAAATCTTTCAATCCTTTATAATACTCAAAAATTGTTTCACTCATTGTTTCTATTGAGTTAAGTAAACTTAATATAAAAATTAATTGCAATTCTGTATCAAATGTTGAAAATTCTGTACTAATACTTTGATATATTCGGTATATTTGTTCATATTGTTTATGACCATTAAATTGGTTTTCATACGACATATATAATGGTAAAATTAATAACAAATCGTGTGTATTAATATTTTTCTCGTGTATTTTATCAAATGGTAAATGTTGGATTAATTCATTTAACTGTGAGCTACCAATTCCATATTCATAAAAATAATAATGACAATTTTTTGTAGGTATTTCATATCCGGCTTTAAATTTATCAATAATTGTTTTCAACTGTAAATTCAAACTCGAATTAAAATTAGTTAAACTATTGAGATTCAAAATTCCTTGTAATAAATAATCAAATTTATCCAACGAAAAATATTTTTTGGGTGCGTGTTCATTAATAAAGTTGATAATTTCACTGGTATAATTTTTATACATTTTTCTTCCCTCTTAAAACTGACATCATATTATTATGAATGAAAAGTAACTATTTTATCCCACAAAAAACGAACTAAATTCGCTATTACGAATATAGTTCGCAAATGCGTACTTATATTGTATCACAATGTTGAATAATACGCAATGAATTATTCAACTTTTTTCTACTCTTTTGAACCAGTTGAAGCAATACCATCAATAAAATAACGCTGTGCTGCAAAGAAAATTGTGATTGCTGGTAACAACGCCATAACTGACATCGCAAAAATCGCACCCCAGTTAATTGCACCTTCACCAGTTAAATCTACTGCCATACGAAGAGCTTGTTGTAAAACACGGTCTTCAGCAGGACGAATATAAATTAGCGGTCCTAAGAAATCATTCATTCCCCACATGAAAGTTAGTAAACCAACTGTAATAATTGCTGGTTTCATAACTGGCAATAAAATCATTATTAATGTTTGTAAAGAATTACATCCATCAATTTTAGCTGCTTCATCAAGTTCTTTAGGAATAGTACGCATAAATTGGATTAACATGAAAACAAAGAATGATCCAGTAGCAAACCAATTTTCAAGCCATAATGGTAAATTCGAACCAATTAAACCTAGATTTCCGTAAAGTTGGAACATTGGGATTCTAAAAATTACTTCTGGCATTAGTAAAGTAATAATTACTAAACTAAATACAATTTTTTTACCTTTAAATTGAAATCTTGTTATTGCATAAGCAGTTAATACACAAGAAACGACCTGTCCAACAACGCGAGGAATTAAAAATCTCAGAGTATTCCCAAAATAAAATAATAAGCTTCTTCCTTGAACTGTCCAACCTTCACGAATATTACTCCATCCATTAACAGGGTTTTGAGGAATAAGACCGGCTTCTGTCCATATTGCATTATTTGAACGCCAAATAGCTGCTACCATCCATAAAAGAGGGTAAAGCATAATGATAGATACAATACCTAGTGTAGTATATCTTGTAAAATCTAAAATTTTCCTTTTTGTTGCAAATGTCATGATGATATACTCCTTCCTTAATCGTTATAAAACACGTATTTATCTGAGAATTTAAAGACGATTAAAGTCAAGACCATTATACAGATAAACATTATCCAAGATGCAGCTCCAGCAATACCAAATCGTAATTGTTCGAATGCTCGTTGGTAAATGAAAATATTCATTAATAAAGCTGTATTGTTTGGACCACCTGGTTGTGCAAAAACTAAGAAGGCAGCGTTAAATTCTTGGAATGCTGCTACTAATAATTGTACTGTGTTAAAAAGAATTGTAGGTGTTATAATTGGAATGGTAACGCTTAAAAATTGACGCCATTTTTTCGCTCCATCGATAGAAGCTGCTTCGTATAATGAAACAGGAACATTTTGAAGTGCAGATAAGAAAATTAACATTACTGAACCAAATTGCCAAGCACGTAATAAAGACATAACAATTAAAGACATATTTCCTGTTGGAGTTGTCATCCATGCAGGACCTTGGATACCAACTAATGCGAGTGTTGAATTTATTAGGCCCGAATTTCCGAATACTTGTCGCCATAATAATGCGATTGATACACTTCCACCTAAGATTGATGGAATATAAAATGCTGTTCTAAAGAAACCAATTCCTTTAATTTTAAAATTAAGAATAAATGCAACAAAGAGAGCTACTACTAATACAAGTGGTACAGTAATTGCAACATATCTGAATGTACGGAATAAACTTTCTCTAAATAAAACACCATTTTGCGATGTACCAAAAAGAATTGCTTCAAAGTTATCAAAACCAACAAAAGCATCGTCTCGGCCGATTCTTACGTCAAACATACTAATTCTAAAAGCTTCAATAAATGGATAAAGTCTAAAGACAACGATTCCTATAATAAAAGGAACCAAGTATAAGTAGGCATCACTCCACTGAAACCTAGTTTTTTTCTTAATCTTTTGTGCCAAGATGAACACTCCTCATTTAATAATTTAAGCATTGAGTAAAATAGTTCTAATAAAAGGAAATAAAGAGCCGGTTTTATACCCGACTCTTTACCCCAATATAGTCATGATTAGTTTAATGCATCATCAATTTCAGCTTGGATGTTGTCATATACAAACTGTGCAGCTTCAGCAGCAGTATCAACACCAGTTTGAACACGCTCTAATGCGAACTCATATAAGTCACGAACTGATGGGAATTCAAATACAGGGCTCATAGTAGTTGTAACTTGTGATTGAACGATGTCATTTGCAGCAACAGCAGCTCCACCAATTACTCCTTCTTCTACTAACTCTTCAAATATTGATAATCCAGCAGTGTTTGCAGGTACACCACGGTCAGTTCCTTGAATTGCAATAGCACGCTCATCTGTAAACATAAAGTTTAAGAAAGCAGCAGCAACATCAGGATGATTAGAATTTCTTGAAATACCAAATACCATTGATGGACGAGCCATAAATCCGCTTAATAATGCACCTTCCATAGTGAAGTGTGGGCGAACTTGAATATATTGTCCGTAATCTTCTAAGTTATTGATCCATCCGTTGATAGAAGAATCCCACTCAGAAACTCCACCATAGTTACCAGCGATCCAACGTGAATTTGATTGGGTGATATTTTCTTCACCTGGCTGTGCTAATACATGGTTATCGACCATTCTATTTACTAACTCAAAAGCGCGAGTTAATTCTTCTAACGAGTAGTTGAATTGGTTATTTTCATCTACGAATTGACGTCCAGTAAACTGCTCAAGATAAGAGAACACCATATAAGCTAATGAAGCACGTCCTAGTGGAGATAATGCATAAACATCTTCTCCATGATATTGACGGATTGCGTTACCAGCAGCCATTAAATCATCCCAAGTATTTATATCAGCGATATCTAAACCTGCAGCTTCATAAATATCAGAACGCATAAATGGAACACGAGCAGTCATACCAGCAGGTACACCTTGTAAAACTCCATTACGACGAGTAATATCTAAATCAGCAGTAGTCCAGTTTGATAAATCTAAATGTTGAGCAATAACTGGGTCTTCTAAATCAGCAAAAGTTGTTCCTTCTGGAGAGAATAATTGTAACCAGTTAAAGTTTAACTGCATAACATCAGCCTCAACTCCAGCAAATAAAGAAGTTGTCATGTGATCTTGCCATCCACCCCAAGCACCGTAATCAAATAAGATTTCTACACCAGGATTTTCATCCATGAATAATTGTGCAATTTCTTGAGTTGCGATATGACGTCCATCATTACCCCACCAAGCAAAAGTAATAGTTCCTTCTAAACCTTCAGTAGGCTCAACTGGATCAAGTGTGATACCAGGAGTAGCAATATCAATTGGCGCATCTGGCTCAACTACTGCTGGTTCGTTGCTATCTCCACAAGCTGCTAATACTAAAAATGCAGTAGCAAACATTGCGAAAAATAAAAATAGTTTATTCTTTTTCATCTTGTATTCCTCCCTGGAATAATTTACATTTTTTAGATTTTTTCACGAAGTTCGTATTTACGAATACCGTTCGCGATTGATCTTGAGGTTATCATAGCATATTATTCACATTTATGCAAGCAATTTTCTTAATTTTTTTTATAATTTTAATAATATTTCGCGAATTGTTTTGTTTACAAAAGTGGTCGTTAATCACAATGAAAAAAATTGGGGTTTTTTCATTTTTAACCCAGTAAAATCGTTTAATATTATATAACACAAAATTAACATAGAAAAAAGATGACATTAACATTATCGTCATCTTTCGACAAATTATTCATTATTTTGCGATAAATATAAATGAATTCCATTTGCAGCTTTTCTTCCCGCTTCCATAGCCAGTATTACTGTTGCAGCACCAGTTACTGCGTCTCCACCTGCAAAAACTCCAGCCTTGCTAGTTTGCATCGTAACTTCATCTGTAATAATTCCGCCCCATCTATTAACATCTAAGTTGTTAGTCGTAGAAGTAATTAAAGGATTTGGATTAGTCCCAAGCGACATTATAACCATATCAACATCCATTATAAATTCAGAGTCTTTAACAACAACAGGAGATCTTCGACCGGATTCGTCGGGTTCTCCCAGTTCCATTTTTACGCATTTCATACCTTTAACCCAACCATTATCATCAACTAAGATTTCAGTAGGGTTAGTTAAAACATCAAAAATAACACCCTCTTCAACAGCGTGGTGGATTTCTTCAAGTCGAGCAGGTAGTTCATCCATTGACCTTCTATATACAACATGCGTTTGTGCCCCAACCCTCACAGAAGTTCTCGCAGCATCCATCGCAACATTACCACCACCAACAACCGCAACCTTTTTACCCGTCATAAGTGGTGTATCATAAGCAAGATCAGTTGCTTTCATCAAATTACTTCTTGTTAAATACTCATTTGCAGAAAATACGCCATTTGCACCCTCACCAGGTATATTCATAAATTTAGGAAGACCAGCACCCGAACCAATAAAAACCGCCTCAAAACCTTCATCACTCATCAACGCATCAATTGTAACCGACTTACCAATTACAACATTCATCTCAAAAACAACTCCTAAAGATTTCAACTTCATCACTTCTGGTGAGACTATTCTATCCTTAGGTAATCTAAATTCAGGGATTCCATACACTAGTACTCCACCGAGTTCATGAAGGGCTTCAAATATCGTCACAGAATATCCCATTTTAGCCAGGTCACCTGCACATGTAAGACCTGCTGGACCCGAACCAATAACTGCGACTTTCTTATTCAAAGAAGTAGAAGCTGCGGTAGGATTTATACTATTTTCAATTGCCCAATCAGCAACGAAGCGTTCTAATTTTCCAATCGCAACAGAATCACCTTTTATACCACGGATACATTTTGCTTCACATTGTACCTCTTGCGGACATACTCGACCACAAATAGCTGGAAGTGCAGATGAAGCAGAAATCACTTGATAAGAACGGTTAAGATCACCTTCTTTAATAGCAGTAATAAATCCTGGAATATCAATAGCAACAGGACAACCAACAATACAGCGTGCATTCTTACAATTAATACACCTGTTAGCCTCAAGAATAGCTTCGTCAAAATTATAACCTAGGCATACTTCTTCAAAATTTGTCGCACGGATTGCCGCATCTTGCTCTCGAACTGGAATTGCCTTTAATACACTCATTTTAACATCCTCCCACAAACTCATGTGTCGAAATTAAACTTTTTGAACAACAACCACCGCTATGATCTTCAATATTTTTACACATTGCAGCGTAATCTTTTTGTTCTCTTTCTTTATATATAGATTGACGGAACATTGCCTCATCAAAATTAACCAAATGACCATCAAATTCTGGACCATCAACACACGCAAATTTTACTTTATCACCAACAGAAACACGGCAACCACCACACATACCAGTCCCATCAATCATAATCGGATTCATACTAACCGTCGTAGGAATATTTAACTCTTTAGTTAATTCACACACAAATTTCATCATAATCATTGGACCAATCGCAACACAAATATCATAACTTTTCCCCTCATCGACGACTAGTTTTTTAATAACATCTGTAACCCTACCATGCTCACCTAAACTTCCATCATCCGTCGCAATATACAAATCTCCCGCCACTTCTTTCATTTCTTCTGTTAAAATCAAAGCCTCACGATTTCGAGCACCAATAATTACATCCGCTTTTATGCCAAGATTATTAAACCATTTTACCTGTGGATAAACAGGCGCAGTTCCCACTCCGCCAGCGACAAACAAATATTTTTTATTTTTTAATTCATGGATATCACTATCTACAAATTCCGCTGGTGTTCCCAAAGGCCCAACAAAATCTTGAAAATAATCACCAACTTTTAGTTTCAGCATTTTCTCAGTTGTAGCACCTACAGCTTGAAAGACAATTGTGACTGTATTTTTTTCACGATTAAAATCGCAAATCGTTAAAGGAATACGTTCACCTTTTTCATCTATTCTTATAATAACAAATTGCCCTGGTTGACAATATTTAGCTACTCTTGGAGCAAGTACATCCATTAAAACCATTTTATCAGCGAGTTGTTTTATATTTACAATTTCATACATTTTTTTCACCTTTTCTACAATTCTAGAATATAAAAAGAATACCACGACTAACAGATGTATGCAACACCTTTTTCATCTGAAAGCGTATCTTGTAAGAACTCGTTTTCCAAAAAGATAATTTTTATATAATTACAATGGATTTTGTGGTATACTAAGCAAGACAATTATCATAACAGGTTTTTATGAAATTAAGATAAAGGAAGAAATTAAATGATACGAATATCTCAATTAAAATTAGGTATCGAAGAATCTATTGATACATTACCAATAATGGTCGCAAAAAAGTTAAAATTAAAAGTTTCTGATTTACTAGAATTTAGAATTTATAAAGAATCGATCGATGCAAGACGAGGAAGTGTTTCATTTGTTTATACAGTCGATGTTGAGATTAAAAATTCGTCTGAAATTTTAAATCGTAATTTACCAAACGTTAGTTTAACTCCTGATTTACAATACAAAATGCCTGAAATTAAAAGTGAATCACCAGTTAATAAACCTATTGTTATTGGATTCGGACCAGCTGGTATGTTTGCATCTCTACTTCTTGCTCAGTGCGGTTATCAACCAATAGTTCTTGAAAGAGGGAGTGCAGTAGATGAAAGAGTTGAAAGTATTGAAGAATTTTGGAAACATGGAATTCTCAACAAAGAGTCAAACATTCAATTTGGTGAAGGTGGTGCAGGAACATTTTCAGATGGTAAATTAACCACAAGAGTAAAAGATTTGCGAGGTAGAAAAGTTTTAGAAGAGCTTGTTCGTGCAGGAGCTCCAGAAGAAATCTTATATATGGCTCATCCTCATGTTGGTACTGATTTACTTCGTGGAATTGTAAAAAATATTCGTAATCAAATTATTAATCTCGGTGGAAAAGTCTTTTTTAATACAAAAGTATCTGATTTTATCATTGAAGAAAATGTCATCAGCGGTGTTAAAACAGAAACTGGTGATACTTTTTATTCAAATAATGTAATTTTAGCTATAGGACATAGCGCAAGAGATACATTTAATTCGCTTTATAATCATAAGATTGATTTAGTGCCTAAACCTTTTGCTGTTGGTGCACGCATTGAACATCCACAAAGTTTGATAAATAAAGCTCAATTCAAGGAATTTGCGAATCATGAAAAGTTAGGTTCTGCTGAATATCGTTTAACTCATCAAGCATCAAATGGTCGTGGAGTTTACACTTTTTGTATGTGTCCTGGTGGATTTGTTGTTCCATCTTCTTCTGAACCAGAAATGGTTGTAACAAATGGCATGAGTGAACATGCTCGAAATCAAACTAACGCTAATAGTGGATTGCTTGTTCAAATACAAGTAGAAGATTTTGAAAGTGATCATCCTCTGGCTGGAGTTGAATTCCAAAGAAATTTAGAGTCAAAGGCATTTCAAATGGGTGGTAGAAATTATCAAGCACCAGCTCAACTCGTTAAAGATTTTTTAGCAAATGTTGCTTCTACAAAAATCGGAAATGTTACGCCGAGTTATTCTATAGGAGTAAAATTGTGTAATCTTCATGATTTATTACCAAAAGTAGTATGTGAAGCAATGGTTGAGGCACTACAAGCTTTCGATAAAAAACTCAATGGATTTGCACTCGATGATGCTGTACTGACTGCTGTAGAAACTCGTTCATCATCTCCAGTTAGAATAACAAGAACAAGTGATACTCTTCAGTCAACTAATATTAGTGGACTTTATCCTTGTGGTGAAGGAGCAGGATTTGCAGGAGGAATAGTATCATCAGCAATCGACGGTTTAAAATGTGCCGAAAGTCTCATTACAAATTTTGTCTAAATTTAAGATATCAAAAAAAGAAAGTAGGAAGAAATTATGCCAAGTTTATATAGTTTAATGTTTATTCTGATTGCGTATTTAATTGGATCATTTCCATCAGGATTAATTATCGGGAAAGTTTTTTATAAAGTAGATATCAGAGAACACGGATCAAAAAGTTTAGGTGCAACAAATGCTATGCGAGTGCTCGGTAAAGTACCAGGTCTAATAGTTTACATACTTGATATTTTAAAAGGTGGACTCGCTGTTTTCTTAGCAATGCATCTACAAAACGAAATTCACCCGCTAATAGTCGCAATTTTTGCATTAGTTGGTCACGTTTACCCTATATTTGCGAATTTTAAAGGAGGAAAAGCAGTTGCTTCATCGGCAGGAATTATTTTATTTTACGCTCCTGGTTTATTTTTACTTTTAGCAGTTGTATTCTTCGGATCATTACTACTTTTCAAAACTGTTTCGATTTCATCAGTACTCTCTTCAATTGTGACATTTATCGTCGCATGGACTAATCCACTTGATAATTCACAATTTTATGGATGGGTACCTCGAGTTATTTTTACACTATTTATGCTACTAATTGTAATCAAACATATCCCGAATTATAAAAGAATTATTAAAGGAACAGAACCTAAAATCGGTGACAAGAAAAAATCACAAAATCAATAGAGAACGTTTTCATCAATTAATGTTTGAAAATTTTGGATAAATTTGTTACAATTAACCTATAAAATCCTGGAGTGCCTATTGGCTGAGAAAGACATTGTCTTAATCCAAAGAACCTGATCTAGTTCGAACTAGCGTAGGGAGTGATTATCATATTTTACCCTAATTTATTTTGGAATCTTTTCATAACAGAATTTTTTTGGTAAACTAACACTCACACCTTTCGTCTAGGATTTTAAATTTTAGAAAGAAGGTGTTTTTTCATGCAAAAAGTAACAAAATTCCCATGGAGCGGCTGTGGCACCAATAAAGAAATCTGTGGTTGTCGCTTCTCTTTATCAGTAATGTCAGATGATTACGTAAAAAAAATTCTCGATGCATTGGATATGGTAGATACATCAAACGTATATTCAACCCGAGATATTTTATCAACAACTTACCGAGGTCATCAAACAAATGTTTTAAATACCGTGCAAGAAGTATTTATGAGTATCAACGATTTTAAAACACACATCACACTCGAAGCGACTCTTTCAATGGGTTGTCCAGGTGATACAGAGGATGAAATTCCATTGGAACTCGTTGAAATAAAAAAAGAAAAATTATTAAAAAAATTTCCCGTTCATTGTAAATTTTCATTTTATCCGATGGGTGATGGAAACTATATGGATTATATAGCTTATATCGTAAATAAAGCGATTGATCTTGGATTATATGTTGGTCCTAGTCATTATGCAACAATGTTATATGGAGATGTTGATGAACTATTTAAATATTTTCACGAAATTACAAAATATGCTCATGAATTTATTGACCATTTTATCTATCAAATCTCATTATCAATTAATTCACCATCAGCAAAAAAATAAATCGTTCTGAAAAGAAAAGGAGTTTTAAAATATGAATTATCAAATCGTTTCACTAATAGTATTTGGAACAATCGCTGTTATCTTAGCTATTCATTCAAAAAAAATAGCTAATCAAGAATGGCGTTTAAAAGATATTATTTTCTCAGCACTTTTATCGACATTATTTGGCGCAATAGCACTCGCAACTGTATTAACATTAATCGGACCAGCTATTCCAATACTTGCAACACTCGGGTTATTAGATTTCGGATTTGAAATATTTTTTGGTGTTTTCATTTTCTCAACAACATTTGCGGCTTATATTATGCAAAAACCAGGTGTTGCAACATTTGTTGGTTTACTAACAGGTTCAGTACAAATACTGATGGGTTCTCCATTTGCAGCCACTGTCTGGATTTCCGGTTTAATTCAAGGTGCAGGAGCAGAAGTTGGTTTTGCAATTTTTGGTTATAAAAAATGGAACTTAATATCAATGCTAACCGCAGCGACACTCGCAACAGTCGCTTCATTTTTATTAGCATGGTACCGCGGTTCATGGACAAACGTTGACTCGATGCTTATCTTAGCCCGTTTTATTGTAAGACTATCATCCGGTTTACTATTTACTGGATTTATTTCAAAGTTATTAGCAGACCGATTAGCAAAAGTTGGAGTTTTAAAATCATATCCGTTAGGTGAAAAAGCAAATGAGTTTACAGGCGAATAATATAACTTTCAAATATTTTCCGAAAGCAAAAAAAAATACCTTAGAAAATATTCATTTAGAAGTAAAAAAGGGAAAAATCACCATGCTAGTTGGCAAAAGTGGTTCAGGAAAATCTACGCTTGCGTACGTATTATCCGGGTTATATCCTAATGAGCTTGGAGCGTTAGTTCAAGGTAGTATAACAATAGACGGTGTGGATATCGCCAGTCTAACACCTGATAAGCGAGTTAAAAAAATCGCTCTGATGTTTCAAAATCCCGATTTACAATTTTGCATGAATACCCCGCTTCAAGAGTTACAATTTTGTTTAGAAAATATCGACACAAAAGAAGAATTAATGCTTGAAATTATTGATAATGTTTTAAAGCAATTGAATATAACTCATCTAAAAAATAGGTCTTTTCAAACGATGTCTGGTGGTGAAAAACAAAAATGTGCACTGGCTTGTATCTTGGCTTTAGAATCAGAATATATAATTCTCGATGAAGCTTTTGCTAATATTGACCCAAAGTCCGCTAAAGAAATTATCAATTTCCTACCAACGCTTGGTGTAACTGTCCTTGTCATTGATCACGATCTCACACAGTGGGAAGGGATTTATGACGAAATTATCTCACTTGATGGTTCATCCTCGCTGCCAATTTTATACAATTTACCAAATTACGACACTTGTACTGAAATTATCAAAGCTCAAAATTTAACAATTGAAAATATCAAGTACCCCGATTTTACAATAAAAAAAGGATCAATAAATGCCATCGTCGGGCAAAGCGGTTCAGGAAAAACGACTCTTTTTAAAACAATGATCAAACAGTTTCGGTACGAAGGTTTTTTACAATTAAATGGTGTTGAAATAAGAAAAATTAAACAAAAAAAACTTTTTCAAAAAATAGGGATTGTGTTTCAAAACCCAGCCAATCAGTTTTTAGCTATGACCGTCTATGAAGAAGTCTACTTTA
>JGI24703J35330_11748621_pt1 | contig 22438 bp, 17 predicted proteins | sample TergutNt197P1_FD_35330 | JGI IMG/M metagenome (IMG submission 35330)
CTTTTTTAGATTTTCTACCTTAGCACCAGCTTTTCCTTGAACCTCTTTACTCTAACTTACATATCTACCTTTTCGCAATTGCCTAAATGCTTTAGTTAGGCAATTGCCAACGATCGACAAATCTTCATTTTGAGTCATTTGTCGATCGTTTATTCCTGTTCCTATCGGCTTATCGAATATTTTGCAATTGCCTAGATGCTTTAGAATTATAGTATAACCAGACTAGCCATGTCAATCTCTGCGGGAACGTTATCATCGGAAAAGTATTTTGTTTCCACGGACATTTATGATAGTATAAATGGTGAAAATAAAACTCAAATAGGTAGAATAATAGAATGTTTGAGTGTAAAGGAGCTGTTAGTTTATGTCATTGATCGAAAGTATCTATGCACGTGAAGTACTAGATTCTCGTGGGAATCCAACGATTGAGGTAGAAGTTATGACGGAAGATGGTGCATTTGGACGTGTCCTAGTTCCATCTGGAGCGTCAACCGGTGCCCATGAAGCAGTTGAGTTACGTGATGGAGATAAGAGCCGCTACTTAGGTAAAGGCGTTTTAAAAGCAGTTGAGAATGTAAATGAAATCATTGCTCCTGCATTAATCGATTACGACGTTCGCGACCAAGCTGGTATTGATCGTGCCATGATTGAGCTAGATGGAACGCCAAATAAAGGGAAGCTAGGAGCTAACGCTATTTTAGGTGTGTCGATGGCTGCTGCTCATGCTGCTGCTGAGTACTCAGCATTGCCACTATACCGCTACTTAGGTGGATTCAATGCTAAAACGTTGCCAACGCCAATGATCAATATTCTTAATGGTGGTGAGCATGCAGATAACAACATTGATTTCCAAGAGTTCATGATCATGCCAATCGGAGCACCTACTTTCAAAGAATCGATGCGTATGGCAGCTGAGATTTTCCACTCATTGAAGGACGTTCTTCATGGAATGGGGCTAAACACTGCAGTTGGTGACGAGGGTGGATTTGCACCAAACTTACCATCAAACGAAGCGGGAGTTAAAGTTGTTTTAGAAGCCATTGAAAAAGCAGGTTATAAAGCAGGAGAAGACGTAGTATTAGCCATGGACGTTGCGGCAACTGAATTCTTCAATAAAGAAAAGAATACTTATGTCCTAGCTGGTGAAGGTGACAGAGAGTTAACGTCAACAGAATTAGTAGATTTCTATGCTGACCTATGTGAAAAGTACCCGATCGTATCAATCGAAGATGGACTTGACGAAGACGATTGGGACGGATGGAAGTACGCAACTGAGAAGTTAGGAGATAAAATCCAATTAGTTGGTGATGACTTCTTCGTAACAAACACCGAGCGTCTAGCTAAAGGAATCGAAGGTGGATATGCGAACTCGATCCTAATTAAAGTAAATCAGATTGGTACATTAACTGAGACATTTGAAGCGATTGAAATGGCAAAGCGTGCTGGATATACAGCGGTTATCTCACACCGTTCAGGTGAAACAGAAGATACAACCATTGCTGACATTGCCGTGGCAACAAATGCTGGTCAAATTAAGACAGGTTCGATGGCACGAACGGATAGAATTGCGAAATACAACCAGCTATTAAGAATCGAAGATGAGTTAGACGAAGTTGCCGTTTACGATGGAATGAAGTCGTTGTACAACTTAGGATAATGTGAAATGGACTCCCTTGTGGAGCCTTTTTCTTTTGGGCTGACTACCGGTGAATTAGATGTGGCCTAGGTGGAGCGTCAGAAATTGATGAAAATGGACCTAAATCCGACATTCTGCCAATTTTTCTGTCAAAAATGTGAATTCAAAATTTCTGAATTTAAAACGCACTTCAAACCTTTAAATTTCCAATTGAACTTCACAACCAAGTATGGTAAAATGATAGAGTTGAATTTTTACGCATCCGTAGCTCAGCTGGATAGAGCATCTGACTTCGGATCAGAGGGTCGTGGGTTCGAATCCTACCGGGTGCGCCATTATAATGATATAGATTAGGAAAACCATCTCGATAGAGACGGTTTTTTTGTTAGCAGAAAGCATAGTATTTGAGGGTAAGTTTTGATATAATATAGGGATATATTTCAGATTTTACTAATTACTTTTAATTTCCCATTTGCGGAGGGCTTATGAAATGAAAGAAATGACCTTACAACTTTTTGAGTATTTACTAGCTGCTAGAGATAGTGTCGACCCAGTTAATCCGAATTCGAATAACGACGATGCCTACTGGTATTTAGACGAAATCATTCAGCTGGGCAACGTCCGCATTGTGGAAGAGGACGATCATGTATCGTACATCGAAGTGTCTTACCCAAACACAAATTCAACCAATAAAAAGCCTGAAGCAAGTTTGTTACTTACGGGTGTTTTTCGCATTCTAGGGAGCGAATCTCCTAGTATAACACCAGAGCAACTAAAAGCCATATTAGTTAACGAATGCCAACTACTGAAAACAAGACTAGTTGCAGCTGGTCAGGAGCTTATTGATTTAAGCAAGTGGCAGCAATTACTTTTAAACGTTAGTGCAGATCAACTACCAGCTTCTATGATTGCTCAGAAAGAGGCCTGTTGTAGCCTTGTTATCGATGACCTTCTTTCAGAGTATCAGCGCTGGATTAACGGGGCTGTTTCACAGAATGAAGAGCAAGCGAGTGAATTGTATGGTTATTTAGAAAGTCTTGCCTCCAGCGCGTCTGCGCCTGGAACATTAGCTCTCGGTGTTGGAATTTTACGTCTGCCAACGGCATTAATGACGTATCGACCATTGTTAACCATGGAAGTTGACGCTGTAATGGATCCATACCGTGAAATTTGTCGCCTCTCGATTAAAGACAAATCGTTGAAGATTGACGAAGGGTTTTTAAGTCAAGTACTGCTTCATGATCCAAATGGAGGGTTGTATTTAAAGTCAGAGGTCAACCACAAGTTCATCACATTGTTTGACAATGACGCAGTGGGAGAAGTTTTGAAAAAAATAATTACCATGATTCATCCAGAGGGACAATACATCGTATCGCCTCAAGACGTAGAGAACAGCCAAGACCATTTACCTGCCATTTTCCATCGAAGCGTTTTATTTACTCAGGAGGTAGAAACTGACCAAGCAACTAGCGAGTTAAAAGGTGCGATCGCTTACTTGGAAGGTAATGAAGCTCCTTCTGACATCGTACGTAGCATTGTGGATTCAGAGCATCGTCCGGATGCTAGCGCTTCAGCGGAATGGTTGAATCGTGCACAAACCGTCTATCCACTATCCTCAGACGGTGCAGAAGAAATGATTTTAAATGCGTTAGCTAGTAGTTTTGGTGTTGTTGTTCGTGAAACGTGCTGTGACTCGAAAAACAACGCGATTGCTAATTTAACGACGCATTTAGCTAGCTTAGGGAAGAAGACCTTAATCATTGGTCAAGACCAGGATGAATGGTTGAAGATTCAAAATGAATTGCCTCATTATTTGAAAGAGGCACAAGCAGATTGGGTGACTCAAACAGGGGGGCAAGCGATTTTCTCGCGAGAGATGCATCAATTAATGGATGAAATTGCTAGCATTGAAGAGAAAGCGAGGGGTTTACAAGCTCAATTGGTGCGCCATCGCGAACTAAGTAGCAACGAAATCCTATGGCAAGACAAATCGTATCTGCCTTATGAACTTTCTCAGTTTTTGGCTAAACTAGGTGAGCCAGGCTATGTGATTCCAGATCACATTCCAATGGAAGCGAACCTTGATGCTAGTCGTGTGGATTTGCAGAAAATGTGGGATTTTCGTGGTTCTTTTACACCTGAGAATTTAGCTTTATTAAACTACGAATTCATTAACGTGGCCGATGTTTTAAAAGATGAGGAGTACCGGAAGTTGCTAATGGCAGAGAAACGTTATTTAGCATTGGGTGCAGAGTTCGAAGAAATTGGTGGGTTGTTTAGTGAGGATAGTGACTTTGGGTTTGTTCAATACTTACATGATAGATTACCGTGTTTAATCCAGAGCCTTTCAGGGGTCTCTGATGAGTATGAGTATCGAGTTTTAGTCGATGCGATGTCTAGCTTGGGTCGTTATCACCAGTTAACACGTTTCTTGGATCAGTTTAACCAACAGATTGACCGTTTGGTTAGCTTCCAAGGGTCAGAAGTGGAGTTTAGAGCGTTGCTTAGTGAAACGGATCAGGCATTTGCCATTGACTCTAGTATGCGACCAGCTGATTTATCTCAGAAGAATCTGATTCTAGAATTTTACATGAAAAAGCAGTTGCTAATGTCCCAGGCTCTGAAAAAGGCTCATTCGATCTGGCTATTTAATGAAGAAGCACGAACTCTTTCGTCAAACTTTAAAGGGATCTCAGCTGCTAACTTATCGACGATTGATCAATTGCACCACGGAACGTTGTTGCATCTGGCAAAAGTCGAATTGGATGCAGGCTGGGCATACGTGAGTGAGTATCTGGCTGATAAACATCAATCGGTCCCTTACCTGTCAGATCTTCACCCATCGTGCTTAACCTGGTACGAAGCGCTACAAAAGCAGGATTTTGATGGTTTCAAAGTGGCCTTGGAAAACGTTAAAGAGTTAACAACGACTCGAGAAAATTTTGTTGATTTTGCTAATCTTTCGACGGAACTAAGTCAGGTGGTGCCAAGTTTTGTGACCACGTTGATGTCCGAAGAAAGTGCTGGTAACGATATGCCAGATTACCACACGGCATTTAACTATGCTCAGCTAAGCACATTTTTTGAAAAATTACATGAACAGCGCATTTGTGACTTGGAAGACCATTTGTTGACGTTGCGTTTGCAAAAGCAGGAATTGGTTGATCAATTGATTCGTAAGCGATGTCGTGTAAACACTAAGTATTTAGATGACGGTTCGATTGATTCCGCTGTTTGTTTCGTATCCGTTAAGGAGCTACCTCATCTGAAGATTGACCCACAGTCATACGACGTTGCTATTCTTACCGATGCCTCGAGACAGAGTGTTTTCAACTTATCGCGTTTGATGTTTGCGAGCAGAGCCGTTTTATTTGGTAGGACAACCGATACGGTTACTGATTACGTTCGATTGGATAATGTTCAGTCACAGGAGATGTTTGAACGACATGGACCGAGTTTGCATCGATTTGGCGGTCAATATTTATCGGATTCGTTGTTTGACCTTGTTCATCACTCGATTCCATGGCACGCCAGAATGGAACTTCCAGATCGGTTAAATCCAGAATGGATCGAAGATCTCAACCTGGCAGATGCAACTGGGTTAAAGCACTACGACAACCCGGTAGAAGAGGAAATTTTCGAAGCCCTCTTTAAGATGGGCTACAACATGCGTTCTAAAGTTGAAATTGGACCAACGACCTTGGATATGGTTGTGGTAGGGTCATCCGGTCGAGCGGCCATTAATGTGGTTGGGGACTGCCCAATGGATCAAGAAGTCATTGTCGGCCGAATCGAGGAAGAGCTGGCATTGCGAGAGCTGGGCTTAAACATTTACAACTTATCAGCAACGGAATTCTATTTGAATTCTCGCCAGGTATTGAAAGAGGTTAGTGAATACTTAGCACGCTTGGGTATCGAGCCGAGTGCTTAGTATAGAGGAGAGAGTAACATGGCATTTAATCACTTAGAAATTGAGAAGAAGTGGCAACGAAGCTGAAAGCGGAGTTGTCGGGAAGCGCGCAGGAAAACGAGCACTGTACCGACAAGATCCAAACATGAGGAGAGAGTAACATGGCATTTAATCACTTAGAAATTGAGAAGAAGTGGCAATCATACTGGTTAGCTAACAAGACCTTTGCCACAGGGACAAAAGATGGCGCACCAAAATTCTATGCCTTGGATATGTTCCCTTATCCATCAGGAGCCGGGCTTCATGTTGGCCATCCAGAAGGTTATACAGCAACGGATATTTTATCGCGTATGAAACGCATGCAAGGTTACAACGTCCTTCACCCAATGGGATGGGACGCTTTTGGTCTGCCAGCAGAGCAGTATGCTCTAGATACGGGGAACGACCCACGGGAATTTACAGCGGCCAACATCAAAACCTTCAAACGTCAAATTCAAGAGTTGGGATTTTCTTACGATTGGGACAAAGAAATTAACACCACCGATCCTGACTACTATAAATGGTCACAGTGGATTTTCACTAAAATGTATGAAAAAGGTCTCGCTGAAATTAAAAACGTTGAAGTGAATTGGTGTGAAGTATTGGGGACGACCCTGGCTAATGAAGAAGTTTTGACCGTCAATGGAAAGATGGTTTCTGAACGCGGCGAGCATCCGGTGGTAAAGAAGCCGATGCGACAGTGGATTTTAAAGATTACGGAGTATGCTGAGCGCCTACTTGAAGACTTAGATGAACTGGACTGGCCGGAAAGTTTAAAAGAGATGCAACGAAACTGGATCGGTAAAAGCGAAGGAGCTTTAGTAACCTTTGACGTTACCGGAATGGATGTCTCTTTTGACGTGTTCACTTCTCGTGTGGATACGCTATTTGGTGCGACTTATGCAGTGTTGGCACCAGATCATGAGTTAGTTAGCCAAATTACAACAGTCGATCAAAGGTTAGCGGTTGAAGAATATGTGGCTATTGCCCAATCAAAAACCGATTTGGAGCGGACAGAATTAGCAAAAGATAAGACGGGTGTATTTACGGGAGCAACTGCTATTCACCCGATTACTGGGGGTCAAATACCAATCTGGATTGGTGATTACGTGTTATCGAGTTATGGAACCGGTGCGGTCATGGCAGTACCTGCTCACGACGAGCGTGACTATGAATTTGCTGTGAAGTATGAGCTACCAATTTTACAGGTAGTCGATGGTGATATGAGTGATGGTGCTTATGTTGGTGATGGTGTTCACATTAATTCGGAGTTTTTAGATGGATTGAATAACGAGGAAGCTAAATCGGCCATGACAGCAAAATTGATAGAGATCAACAAAGGTTCGGCGAAGATTAACTACAAGCTTCGCGACTGGGTATTTGCTCGTCAACGCTATTGGGGCGAACCATTTCCAGTGATTTTCTGGGAAGATGGAACGGTGACTACAGTTCCAACTGAAGAGTTACCACTAGAACTTCCTGTTATGGAAAACATTAAGCCGTCTGGAACGGGAGAATCGCCACTGGCGAACAACAAAGAGTGGCTAGAAGTCGTACGTGAAGACGGTGTAAAGGGACTTCGTGATACGAATACCATGCCGCAGTGGGCAGGATCTTGTTGGTACTATTTGGCCTATATTTTGAAGGTCGACGGTCAATTCACCGATCTAGATAGCGAAGCGGGACAGAAGTTGATCAACGAATGGATGCCAGTGGATCTTTACATCGGTGGTGCGGAGCACGCAGTACTTCACTTGTTATACGCACGTTTCTGGCATAAGTTCTTATTTGATATCGGAGTTGTAAATACGAAAGAGCCATTCCAGAAGTTGTTTAATCAAGGGATGATTTTAGGAACGTCCTTTAAAGATGAGGATGGACGACTGATTGCAAGTGACAAAGTACGCACCCTTAACGGAAAGTTCTTTAATGTGGAGACGGGTGCTGAGTTAGAAGAAGTTCCAGCGAAAATGTCTAAATCTTTGAAAAACGTGATTAATCCAGATGATATCCTCCGAAGCCATGGTGCAGACACGCTGCGCCTCTACGAAATGTTTATGGGTCCTCTAGAAGCTGCAGTTGCATGGGATGCCGCAGGCCTTGATGGTGCTCGACGTTTCTTGGATCGTGTTTGGCGACTACTGGTTACTGAGGATGGTGCGTTGGCGGATAAAGTCGTTCTAACCAACAATAATAACTTAGATAAAATTTATCACGCAACGGTGAAAAAAGTGACCGAGGATTATGAGACATTAGGCTTTAATACCGCTATCTCGCAAATGATGACCTTTATTAACGAAGCGTATAAGCAGGATGAAATTTTCATAGATTATGTACGTGGATTTATTCAATTACTCAATCCAATTGCGCCACATATGACCGAAGAAATTTGGACATTACTAGGTACTTCTGGCGAGTTGACCTACATGACCTGGCCAACCTTTGACGAATCGAAATTAGTGGAAGAAACCATGACGATGATTGTTCAGGTAAATGGAAAGTTACGCGGCAGGTTAGAAGTGCCAGCTGACATTTCTAAAGAAGAGATGGAAAAACTAGCTTTGGCTGATGAAAACGTGAAGAACTTTACGGATGGCAAGGACATTGTAAAAATAATTGTGGTACCAGGGAAATTGGTGAATGTGGTTGTGAAGAGGTAGAGGTGAAGAATGAACCTCTAGTTCATCGCCTAAGGTGAAAGGGATAATGCATGTCTCAAACCATCGTTAAAAAGACTGAAATGATAAAATAACGATGATTAAGAGTCTCAAAATCTCTAAAAACCATCGTTAGAACGTTAAAATTGGCGAAATCACGATGTTTTCAGGAATGTTGTATCGATGAATCATAGTAGAAGGGAGGGAATCTAAGATGAACGTGACAATCAGACGACTTAAGTCAGAAGAAATCAGTGAAGTAGCGAGCTTCATTGCGACCGGCTATCAAGACGACATCTTTTTTAAATGGGTTGTGCCAAACGATGAAGATCGTCATGGTGTGGTGACCGAGTATTATAAAATCTACTTAGGTGCGACTGGTGCTATGGCTTATGTAGCTGAAAACGACCAAGGCATCACGGTTGGTGCTAGTGTATGGCTGCCTCATGACGTAGAGGTCACCATTTACGAAGAAATCGACCGAGTAGCCGGCATTTACGCCCCACAATTTCAGGCAGTTGCTAATGCGAGCCATGATAGTGTGCCAGCAGAAGGTGCTTTTTATGAATTGGTTGGCTTTGTAACTCGCAAGGACTTACAAGGACAAGGAATTGGTTATCAACTGTTGAAAGCTCATCTTGATGCGATGGATGCTGAAGGAATTCCAACCTATTTAGAAGCAAGCACACCATTCCATGAGCGTAGTGTCTACCGGAAATTTGGCTATAACCATCACGGAGATACCATTGTGTTCGAGGACGATGCTGCGTTTTTGTATCCATTATACCGACCAGTAAAAGAGGTTGATTCCAATGCTAAATCGTAAAAAAACGGCTTTTATTTGGGACGATGCTTATGCTGACCATAATGCCGGTGATGGTGCTTTGTTTGAGCCAGCAGGTGGTTACGTTGAAGCGACTGGTTCCGTGGAGAGCCCAGAAAGTAAGCGTCGTGTTAAAGAATTACTGAGAAAAAGTGGGCTGATGAATGAACTCTATTTACTGAGACCTTCTTTTGCGACTACCGAACAACTTCAATATTTTCATACACTCGACCATATTAACCGAGTCAAAGAAATGAGCCAAATTGGTGGTCTAGATTGTGGCGATTCTGCCATTGTTGGAAAAGGCAGCTATGAAATCGCCAAGTTATCCACAGGTGGTGCTATGACTGCGGTTCGTGCTGTTGTCACTAATCCAAAAGTAAAAAACGCTTATGCTCTTACCCGACCTCCTGGACATCATGCTGAGGCGGATCAAGGAATGGGATTCTGTATTTTCAATAACGTGGTGGTTGCAACAAGGTATGCTCAGAAAGAGTTGGAAACTGGAAGAATCGCTATTATTGATTGGGATGCCCATCATGGGAATGGAACGGAAGATGCTTTTTACGAAGACGATTCTGTGTTATTTATTTCTCTTCATCAGGATAACCTGGAGCCAATCGGCAGAGGTAAAGTCGAAGATGCAGGTCGTGGCGAAGGAGAGGGGTATACCATCAATGTTCCACTTCCACCCGCTTCTGGCGACGCGGTTTACCAATATGCCTTTGAGAAAATTGTGATTCCAGCTATCGACAAGTTTTCGCCAGAGCTAATTCTAATTTCTGCTGGTCAAGACGCAAGCATGTTTGATCCTTTAGCACGCATGATGCTGACTGCAGGTGGTTATCGTTACATGACGAAGGAGCTTAAAAAACTAGCAGAGAAACATGCTGAGGGTCACTTAGTAGCTGTGCATGAAGGAGGCTACTGCCCGACTTATGTGCCATTTTGTAGCCATGCCATCATTGAGGAATTGAGTGGAATCAAAACAGATGTAGGTGATCCGTTTATTTATGCCATGGCAGGAACAGGATACGATCAACTACTGCCTCATCAAAAGGAACAAGTGGATCAAGTTAGAGAACATCATCAAAAGTTAAATAAAGGACTGATTTAAATGAAACGTTACGGGATAGTTTTAGGTGCTGGTATGGGCACCCGCATGAAGTCTAATTTACCAAAGGTTTTGCACCAAGTGATGGGAAAACCGATGATTGAACATGTGATTAATTCTCTTGAAGCTATCAACATTGAGAAGACTGTGGTTGTAACCGGTCATAAAGCAGAATTAATTGAGCAAGCTTTAGGCAGTCGTGTTGCCTACGCCCTTCAAGCTGAACAACTTGGAACGGCTCATGCGACCATGATGACGCACAATCATTTGCGAGGGTTGCCAGGAATTACCGTCGTGACTTATGGTGATGACCCTTTGCTAATGCCTGAGACATTGGCGTCGTTATTTGCTAAGCACGAATCCAGTGGAGCTAAGGTAACCTTATTAACAAACGTTGTTTCCGATCCATTTGGTTTGGGGCGAATTATTCGTGACGAACACGGTCAGGTTCTTAAAATTGTTGAACAAAAAGATGGGACACCTAATGAGTTACTAGTGACGGAAATTAATACTGGCGTTGCTTGCTACGATAACGCGTTACTTTTTGAAGCATTAGAAAAAGTTGACAATAACAATGCACAAGGTGAGTTTTACTTAACCGATCTGGTTGAAATCGTAAAAGGAATGGGTCACAAAGTTGAATCTCTTGTGGTTGATAACCTGGAAGGGGTTCTTGGTGTCAACGATCGTGCTCAGCTGGCTAGAAATAGTCGTATTATGCAAAATCGCATCAATGAGCAACACATGCGAAACGGTGTGACGATCATTGACCCATTAACGACTTATATTGAAGCAGATGTAAAAATTGAGGCTGATACCGTGATTGAACCTAATGTTCACTTACGCGGCTCAACGGTGATTGAATCAGGAGTGATCATTGGTACAAACTCCCAACTTACTAATGCTAGAATTGGTGCAGGCGCGCAAATTAATGCATCGATTATTACAGATTCTAAAGTGGGAGCAGTAACCACAGTTGGTCCTTTTGCGCACCTCCGCGGTGAAAGTGTCATTGGTGCAGGATCTCGGATTGGAAACTTCGTTGAAACCAAAAATGCTACATTAGGTGAAGGTGTAAAGGCGGCTCACCTTTCTTATATGGGCGATGCTGAAATTGGTGCTCGAGTTAATATGAGCTGTGGCTCCATCATTGCTAACTACGATGGAAAGAAAAAACATCGAACGGTCATTGGATCAGATGCGATGATTGGGAGTAACGTTAACTTAATTGCTCCAGTTGAAGTTGGTGCAAATGCTTATGTAGCAGCAGGATCAACGATTAGTGATGACGTTCCATCTGAGGCATTAGCCATTGCCCGTTCAAGACAAGAAAATAAGCTAGGCTATACAAAGAAACAAGAAGAATAAGTTAGCATGTCGCCAACTTATTCTTCTTGTTTTGACTTCCATAAGAAATTAAAATAAATATCTTTGCAAATCCGATTGAAGAAAGTTGTTAAATGTTGTAGAATGAAAAGGATATGGGGAGTATAATTCAAATCTAATAGGATGGGTGTTAAATGGCTGAGATAAATCGTAAAAAATTCAAAGTTTTTAGTTTAAGTGCAAACCCTGGTTTGGCACAAGAAATTGCCGACAATCTAGGTGTTTCCCTCGCAAAATGTTCAGTTAGTCGCTTTGCAGATGGTGAAACACAAGTTGAAATTGAGGAGACAGTACGTGGACATCATGTATTTGTTGTTCAACCAACTCATACCCCAGTAAATGAAAATTTAATGGAGCTTCTTATTATGGTGGATGCTCTAAAGCGTGCATCGGCAAAAACCATTAACTTAGTTGTTCCTTATTACGGTTACTCACGTCAAGATCGGAAAGCACGTGCGCGCCAACCAATTACAGCAAAGTTAGTGGCTAACTTAATTGAAGCAGCGGGTGCGACACGGATGATGACTATGGACTTACATGCTAGCCAGATTCAAGGTTTCTTCGACATCCCAATCGACGACTTCCGCGCCATGCCGATTATTGCGAAATACTTCATTGAGAAGGATTTAGAAGACGTAGTAGTAGTAGCACCAGATCACGGAGGAGCAACACGAGCTAGAGAATTAGCAGAATACTTAGATGCTCCATTGGCGATTATTGACAAAAGGCGACCAAAACCAAACGTAGCAGAAGTAATGGGATTAATTGGTGAAGTTGAAGGGAAAACTGCCCTAATCATTGATGACATGATTGACACAGCTGGAACCCTTCAAACGGCAGCCAATGCGTTAACGGAACGTGGTGCTAAGGCTGTTTATGCCGCGTGTACTCACCCAATCCTTTCAGGGCCAGCTGTTGACCGCATTGATGAATCAACGTTGGTTGAGCTAGTGACCACCAATACGATTTGTTTAGATAGAAAGAAAGAAAGCCCAAAAATCGTCCAACTTTCAGTTGGACACTTGCTTGCTGAACTAGTTAAACACATTTTAAATGACCAACCAGTTTCAGTGCTATTTGAGAAAAAAGAGTAAACGATTCCAAAGCACTGTTAACTGCAGTGTTTTTTGGTCCTCTCGAATATTAAATGTAGAAAAATGGTTGTACTTAAAAACGTTAATTGTTATAATGAATGGGTAAATAACATTGAGGAGGGTTACCATGAACTTAAAAGGAACAAAAACAGCGACAAACTTGATGATCTCCTTTGCAGGAGAGTCACAAGCGAGAATTAGATATGACTTCTGGGCTGGAATTGCTAGAAAAGAAGGATACGTGCAAATTTCTAACATCTTCACTGAAACAGCGAACCAAGAAAAGGCACACGCGAAGCGATTCTTCAGCTACCTAAACAGTGACGAAGCGATTAAAGGTCATGAAATTGGCATCGAAGCAGACTTTCCAGTATTATTAGGGACGACAGCTGAAAACTTAGAATCAGCGGCTGCGGGAGAACATGAAGAACATGCTCATATGTATCCAGCATTTGCTGATGTAGCAGACGAAGAAGGATTCCCAGAAATTGCACGACTATGGCGAGCGGTTTCTGTTGCGGAAGATTTCCATGAGAAGCGATTCTTAAAACTATTAGCTGATGTTAAAGCTGGAACGGTCTTCAAAAAAGACGCTACTACTAGCTGGAAATGTAACAACTGTGGTTACATTTCCAATAGCACAGAAGCACCACCATTATGTCCTGCATGTGTTCATAAGCAAGCCCACTTTGAAGTTAACACGTTCTTCTTAGGATAAGAAAATTAAAATGACAATGCCCTTTTTAAGGACGTTGTCATTTTTTTGACCACTCTCAAAGTAGATTTAGTATTAAAACAGTGACACATGCCCAACTAGTCTGCATACACTGTAGATAGATGCAGATTGAGGAAGGTGTGTAACCGATGATAAATAATATTTTTGAACAATTTGGAGCGAAAGTAGACATTGATCAGGAAGATGTGATGGATATGGCAGACGATGCATCCAATGCGGATTTGACTGACGATGAAGACGTACGTAACTTAATTCGCAGCATTGGTGCCATGGTTGGTAAAGAGATTGATCCCGAGGTGGAAGACCGGCTAACAGAAGTCATCACCAGTGGGGAGGCTCCTACTGATATGGCGAGTCTGATGGAAATGTTAATGGAGTAAATTGTTACAAGGTAGGAAAAGCCAGAATTTCACCAGAATTGGTGGATCCTGGCTCTTTTGAGCTAATTTTATCACTAAAAAGCCAAGTAAAGTAGTTAAACAGCTAAAACTTGGCTTTTTGAAGCTGATTTTGCTCTTCAAAAGCCAAGTGTTTCCCTTGAAAGGGCTATGACCTGGCTCTCTGATATGAATTTGAGTCTTTTAAAGCCAGTATTTGATCGAAAACGACAAACACTTGGCCTTTTTCTACTCGGCTAGAGTCAAATTCCACCTAAACGTGATGTAAACTAGCGTAATAACCACTTAACGCCATCAACTCATCGTGAGTACCTCGTTCGCGAATACCAATTTCTCCTAGAACGATAATTTCATCGGCATTTTTAACGGTCGATAATCGGTGAGCGATGGTGATCACGGTCTTTCCTTTAGACAGTTCTTCCAACGTTTTTTGAATTAAGTTTTCAGTGATGTTGTCCAGTGCTGAGGTTGCCTCATCCAAAATCAAGATTTTTGGATCTTTTAGGAAGACGCGAGCAATGGCGATTCGTTGTTTTTGACCACCGGATAATTTGATGCCTCGTTCGCCAACCTGGGTTAAGTAACCTTGATCCAAAGACATGACGAAGTCATGAATGTTAGCTCTCTTTGCTGCCTCATAAACTTCTTCGTCAGTGGCATCAAGGTTTCCATAACGAATATTTTCCAACACGTTGTCGTAAAACATGTAAACGTCTTGGGACACATGCCCGATGGCTTGCCTTAGATCGATCAAATCATAATCACGAATATCGGTTCCATCGATTTTAATGCTTCCAGCATCTACGTCATAAAACCTTGGGATGAGTTGCGACAGGGTGGTTTTCCCAACGCCAGACTCTCCAACCAGCGCGACTTTGGATCCAGCCTGGATGTCCAAGCTAAAGTGGTTAATGACTTGGGTTGTTTCACCTTCGTAAGTAAAAGAAATATCTTTGAACTGGATGTCGCCACGTACTTCTTGAAGTCGAATTGGGTTCTCAGGATTTTTAACGGCAACTTCCATGTCCATGATTTCACAGAAGCGGCCAAAACCAGCCGCTGCACCTTGCGCACGCTCCATTAGGAGTAGTAGTCGTCTAACTGGCTGTAGTAAAAAGTTTAAGTATAAGAAGAAAGCCGTCATATCACCAAGGGTCATGTCTGCGTTAACCACTAAAAGGGCACCTGTGGTTAAAACGATGATGTTGGCAGTGTCGATCAGGAAATTATTCGCACTATTGAATAGACCCATGTACCGGTAGAAATTAAACCAAGACCAATAAAAACGTTGATTGCTAGCATCAAAGCGATCAAATTCCTTCTTTTCGTTGGCGAAAGATTTCATTAAACGAATTCCGCCTAAGGAATTCCCAAGGGTGGCGTTAACGACTGCTAGTTCTTCCTTTGTTTTACGGTTAACCTTACCGAGCTTTCGTCGTGTCAAAAACATGATTCCAAAGATCAGCATGATCACCGGGAGGATAATTAATGTTAAGGTAGAATTGATCACAAATAACAAACTGAAGGTCCCAACGATCATGATCGTTGAAATGAAAAGTTCTTCTGGCATGTGATGGGCTGATTCAGAAATGTCACGCAAATCACCAACTAAACGGCTCATCATTTCAGGTGTTTGTTTTTTATCAAAATAGCTCACATCGAGGGTTTGGAATTTTTTGAATAGATCTGACCGAATGTCGCGCTCAATGCGAGCCCCCATAATATGTCCCCAAAATAACATAAAGTGATTGCAAAAAAAACGAATCACGATCAAAAAACCAAGCAAAATAGTGAAGTTTACAATGGCATTTGTGTTACCATTGGGGATAAAATCATTCATAAACAACCGAGTTACAAAGGGAAATACTAGATCAACGCTGGCGAGTAGTGTCGCACAAAGCATATCAAAGATGAATAATTTTCGATGAGGCTTGTAGTAAGCAGCAAATCGTTTCAACATCTAAATCACCTCTCAGTTAAAAAAGTTTGTAAAACAGCCAAGTATTCGCTGTATTTCGTATGTAAATCATCAAAATCTACAGGTAGATTGCCACTCAGCTCTGCTTCTTGATTATATGCAGACACCATTTCTTTTAAGCAATTATAGAACATTTGTTCACAGGTTCCGTGACGCAAGGCCATCTCGCTACCAATCTCTTCGATTAGCAAGACGTCTTCCACATTCAAAGGTGGTTGTACTCCATCTATTCGGAAAGTTTTTAGCATCTTTTTTGGTTGGATGACCTTCCTCACAACAATCAGCTCCTTCAGAAAAAACACCGTTAGGTGTTTTAATTTTGCGATTTGATGGCTAACTTAATAAACTCTCTAAATAACGGGTGTGGTTTTCCAGGTCGTGATAAAAATTGTGGTTGAAATTGGACCCCAATGAAGAATGGATGATCTAGCAACTCGATGGACTCAATCATGTCAGCATGATTTGAGTGACCTGTAACCGTCAACTTCTCACCTTTAAGACGCTCAGAAGCTGCCCCATTCAACGCCACTTTATGACGATACCGCTCAGCGATTTCTACGTTTTGGTAAATCTTAGCAATGTTGGAATCTTTGGCCAAATGGACATCAGATCGTCCAACACGCCATTCAGAGTCTTTATTGATGACAGACTCTGGTAGGGGAACAAGCAAATCATCAATGGCTTGATTTTTCACATTTTTCATGTACTCGACAACAGCAAGATGCATGCCGTCACAAATGCCGAAGAATGGCACTTGATTTTCTCTAGCGTACTTAATGGTGGCCAACTTCCCGTCTAGAGCATGCCCGTCTTCTCCATATGGAATTAAAATGCCATCTAAATGCCTCAATTGTTCTGCTGTATTATCGCTTAAACTAACTGCGTCAATAAAGGTTAACTTAATCTTTTTTCCAAATTCATAACCAGCATGATGTAGGGCTTCATTAATGGAAAGGTAAGCATCTGGCAAGACGGAATAATCGCCGACGATTCCGATTTTTACACAGCCATCTAAATTTCTCACTCGATCAATCAATTCAGTCCAAGTAGACATGTCAGCTTTTGGTATGTTGATGCGGAAGTGATCTAAGATCAAATCATCCAGGCCTTGTTCCTGTAGTCGCATCGGAACTTCATAAAGAACGTCAACGTCCTGTGCTTCTACAACCGCTTCTTTCGGTACATTACAGAAACGAGAAATCTTACACTTAACCGCATCTTCAATGGCAACTTCTGTTCGAAGAACTACCACGTCAGGCTGGATACCTAAGGATAATAATTCCTTAACGGAGTGCTGGGTCGGCTTTGTCTTGATTTCATTGGCAGCTTTTAAATAAGGAACCAATGTGTTATGGACGTATAAGGTATCTTTAAAACCGAAATCCAAACGTGCTTGACGGATGGCCTCGAGAAAAGGAAGTCCCTCAATGTCACCGATGGTTCCGCCGATCTCGGTAATGATTACATCTGCACCACTATCATTGGCAGCAGCAATCAACTTTGACTTAATTTCATCGGTAATGTGGGGGATGACTTGGACAGTGGCGCCACGATACCCACCTTCACGCTCACGCTTAATTACGTTTGAATAAACGCGACCTGTTGTAATGCTAGAGTTTTGCGACAACGGCTCGTCGATAAAACGTTCGTAATGCCCTAAATCCAGGTCGGTTTCTGCACCGTCATCGGTAACAAAAACCTCACCGTGTTCACAGGGATCCATCAAACCAGGATCCACGTTAATATAAGGGTCAAACTTTTGCATGAAAACTTTTAGCCCTCTATTTTTCAACAATCTTCCTAACGATGAGGCAGTCACACCTTTACCTAATGATGACACAACGCCACCTGTCACGAATATATATTTTGCCACAATGTGCTACCTCCAAACATAAAAAAAGCTCTCGACAACTAGTATAACCAGCGAGAGATCAAACCAATCTTCTTAAAAGAGGGCTCTTTAAATATAATAACAAAAACACCGACAGAATTCAAGGGAAAATCGTGGAATTAAACTTGCTTTATATAAAAGTTGTGGTACACTATACACAAATAGAAAATGGTAGAAAATGAGGCTTGGTCTAAATGGATTGGTTAACAACCGACATTGTATGTGTTATTTTATTCTTTATTGGCGTTGCAGGGTTGGTCATTCGTAAAAACATGATGATTAGTGTCATCTCCGTTGGAGTGATGGACGCGGCAATCATTTTATTCTTTATCTCGATTACGGATAGCATTGGACGTGTGGCACCGATGATGGCAGACTACACTTATCAAGCAGTAGATCCAGTCGGTCATGCGTTGGTATTAACATCGATCGTTATCGGGGTGTCGATTACAGCACTTATTTTAATTATGATCCTAAACCTTTACCGAAGTTACGGCACCTTAGATTGGGATGAAGCGAAGCGAATTCGGGAAAGTGAAAACCATGATTTTGACATAATAAAAGCACATATCGAGGTTTAAACTCGAGTGTGCTTTTTCTTACTTCTTCTCTTTATGAGCCGTTGATTTACGACAACGTGGGCAATACTTGTTCGCTTCTAAACGATCCGGTGTATTGCGCTTGTTTTTCTTTGAGATGTAGTTTTCTTCTTTACAAACTTCACATCTTAGAGTGATTCCTACGCGCATCTTAATTCCTCTCTTTCACAAATCAAGTAGTAACATCTTATCACAAACCTTGGGTGAATGCAACGATTAATCGTAGAATACACGGTTTACTTTACTTTTGACGTTCAGCACTCAAAAGTAAAGTAAAACTTGAAAATGAGCAATCGCTTTACTTTTAGAGGGTACTTGGAACAATAAAAAGTAAAGCATTTCTCGCAAATGGCTTTTTACTTTACTTTTGGTATCGAAGGAAGGTTTTTCTTTTCAAAGGATTGCTTAACCGGCTATTTCCGATTATAATATAACAGTAAAACAGATCGATTTATGAGGTGTTGCACATGCAAAGAAGTGTTGGAACCATTGCAAGAGGGTTAAGATGCCCGATCATTAGAGAAGGCGACGATCTAGTAAAAATCGTTGTAGATAGTGTGCTTGAAGCGGCAACTAATGAAAATTTCGAACTACGAGATAAAGATGTGCTAGGTGTTACGGAATCTATTGTTGCTCGCGCACAGGGAAACTATGCTAGTATTGATGCCATTGCTAAAGATGTACGGGATCAACTAGGTGGCGAAACCATCGGTGTTATTTTCCCAATCCTTTCAAGAAATCGATTTGCGACCACGTTAAAAGGGATTGCTAGGTCGGCAAAGAAGGTTGTTTTGATGTTAGGGTATCCAAGTGATGAAGTTGGAAATCGTCTGTTGACCTTTGAACAAGTTGATGCTGCAGGAGTTAATCCGTATCAAGATACATTGACCTTGGAGCAGTACCGTGAGTTGTTTGGGGATAATACTCATGAATTCACAGGGGTTGACTATGTGGAATTGTATAAAGGGATTATCGAGGGGGAAGGTTGCGAGGCAGAAATTATTTTTGGCAACCACTCTAGATCAATTCTTAGCTACACAAAACATGTGTTAGCTTGCGACATTCACTCATATAAGAGAACGCTACGTGTATTGAAGGAAAATGGTGTGGAAAAGGCCATTGGATTGGCAGATGTCTTGGTTAAATCAGTCGATGGGAGTGGATTTAATGCTGAGTTTGGTTTGCTAGGTTCAAACAAATCAAACGAAGATAACGTAAAGCTATTCCCTTACGACTGCCAAAACTTCGTGGAAGCCGTTCAGACTAAGCTACTTGAAGTGACAGGCAAGAAAATTGAAGTGATGGTTTACGGTGACGGTGCGTTCAAGGATCCGCAAGGTCACATCTGGGAACTGGCTGATCCAGTTGTTTCACCGGCCTTTACTAATGGATTGGTAGGGACACCTAATGAAGTGAAATTAAAATATTTAGCTGACAACGACTACAAGGACTTAAGTGGTGAGGCTCTTCAAACGGCCATTAAAGAACGAATCACTAATAAAGGAGATGACTTAGTAGGCGCATCAGCCTCTCTTGGGACGACGCCACGCCAATTGACTGACTTAATCGGATCCCTTTGTGATTTGACCAGTGGATCTGGCGACAAAGGAACGCCAATTGTCTACATCCAAGGTTACTTTGACAATTACACGAAATAGGAGGTGAAAATGGGAATTTCACTTCTTTTTTTGAATAGTAAACTTCCATCTGAGCAAAATAGTGCTGAGGTGATACAATGAAACGTTATTCAAAAGGGAAAGAGCAGAATAACTTATCGGTTGAGTTTGCCGATGAGTTTATGGAAATTGAAGATGGTTATCTAGCGACAGAGATTGCTGGGGGAAAGATGGCCCAAAAGATTAACAAAACCCAAGAGCTTTTAATCGGGGATAAGTTATCGCTATAATGGATGTATTGAAGTAGTGAGTCTGTTTCACAGATTGCACCAATAAGGTGTAAAGTGAGACGGATTTTTTTGTTTTGTTTATATTTAATTGAAAAAAGTGTGCTAGTTTAAAAAGGAAATGCTGCGGTTAGGCTTATTCGGGTTTAGGGAGGAAAGGCTTGAGGAGTTTCTAAATGTAGCTTATATAAATTCAGAGGAGGAATTATATATGCTATGGATCAAAGAAAATATTGATGAGGTTGTGACAAAATTAGACACGGATGTGTCAAAGGGATTAAATCAAGCTGAGGTTGATGCTCGCATCAAGAAATATGGTGCCAATGAATTTGAGGCTGAGAAAAAAGAGACCTTGTTTCAAAAGGTTGTGCATCATTTATTAGAGATTTCTGCGGTTATTTTATTGGTGGCAGCTGCCATTGCGGCTTATACAGCGTGGTTGAATGGGTATGGCTGGGTGAAAGTATGGGTTATTTTAGGGGTTGTTGCCATTAACACTTTTTTGGGAATTCGCCAGGAAGGAAAAGCCGAGGCGGCATTAGAAGCTTTAAAGAAATTAAATTCGTTTGAAGCGACAGTATTGCGTGATGGCAAGAAGTTAGTCATTGATGCTGCTCAGTTGGTACCAGGAGATATTGTGGTGTTGAATGCTGGAGATATGATTTCTGCTGATGCACGCTTGATCTTTTCTGGTTCACTAGCCATTGATGAGTCTGGTTTAACCGGAGAGAGTGTGCCAGTAGAGAAAGACCATCGTGTGCGCGTTGATGAGAACACAGCTCTTGGTGATCGGTTGAACATGGTGTATTCGGGTAGCTTGGTCACGGCTGGTCGTGGGACAGCTGTTGTGGTAGAGACTGCCATGGAAACAGAAATGGGAAAGATTGCAAAGCTCCTTAACAATACAGAGAAGTTGCAAACGCCATTGCAACTACGTCTTAAGAAGTTGTCCATTCAACTATGTGTGGTAGCGTTAGCGGCTGGTGCGTTAATTTTCAGCATTGGTGTGTTCATGCACGGCTACGATGTTTTAGAAATGTTGCTAGTGGCAGTTGCTTTGGGGGTGGCTGCTGTACCAGAGGCCTTACCGATTATTGTGACCATGATCTTTGCTCATGGCTTGCATAACATGGTAACGAAGAACACGATTATTAAGCGAATTCCTGCTGTTGAGACCATCGGGAATACATCGGTAATTTGTTCGGATAAGACTGGAACCTTAACGATGAACAAGATGCGAATTCAACGGGTTTGGCACGTGGATCATGAGCCAAAAGCGGTTGAGGAAGATTTCAACGATGATAAACTGGTCATGCTTGAATATTTGGGGGCTTGTACCAACGCAGTCATTAATGTTGTAGAAGGAAAAGACGTTATTGTTGGCGATCCGACTGAGGCGGCCATTGTGCGGTTGATGCGTGATAAAGGGCTAACGCGTGCGAGCATAGACGCCAAGTACCCACGTGTTCATGAAATACCATTTGATTCAACACGCAAATTAATGACGACGATCCATCAAGTGGGTGATGGTTACTTGCAAATTACGAAGGGTGCCTTTGATCGTTTGCCGGTTGCATGCGAAAGCACCTTCGCTGGCAAGGCAGTGGAAATTCACGACTCTTTTGCTGAGCGGGCATTGCGTGTGATTACAGTAGGAATTCGTCATTGGGATACGTTGCCTGAGGATTTGTCTCCTGAACATTTAGAAATTAGTTTAGAGTTTATCGGGATGATTGGGATGATTGATCCGCCGCGACCTGAAAGTAAGGAAGCTGTACGTGTTGCTAAGGAAGCTGGCATCAAAACGGTGATGATTACGGGAGATCACATTTTAACAGCGAAGGCGATTGCTGAAGAAATTGGTATTTTTGAAGAAGGGGATCGTGCTGTCAGTGGGGTTGAGCTCGAGGCGATGTCAGAGGAAGCATTACGAGCTAACATTCGCAATATTTCAGTGTATGCCCGTGTCAGCCCAGAAGATAAAATTCGCATTGTTCAAGCATGGCAGTCTCAGGGAGAGGTCATTACCATGACGGGAGATGGTGTGAACGATGCACCAGCGCTTAAGGCAGCCGATGTTGGGGCGGCGATGGGGATTACAGGGACGGATGTGTCGAAAAATGCAGCTGATATGGTCATTACTGATGATAATTTTGCCACCATTGTTGATGCGATTTCTGAGGGGCGTACGTCTTATGACAATATTCGCAAGACTGTTTCATTCTTATTATCGGTTAACTTTGCAGAAATCTTTATCATGTTTATCGGGGTCAT
>JGI24703J35330_11748620_pt1 | contig 22368 bp, 24 predicted proteins | sample TergutNt197P1_FD_35330 | JGI IMG/M metagenome (IMG submission 35330)
TTAACAGCTGCAACGGCACCATAAACGTCACCCGCCTCATTGAAGCTATTAAGTATATCGCCCGCCGTAAAACCTGCAATACCACCTACATAGCGTCTGCCCGTGACTCTTGCGTTTAGCAAGCCCACGTTACGAATTACTCCACCGCTTCCCACGCGTCCGAAAAGACCTACATAATCATAATTTGCGCGGTCGATATTCAGACCTATTATCCTGTGTCCGTTGCCATCAAAAACACCAACGAAATCAGGATGCCCATTGCCGCCTATTGGTTGCCAATTGTGTCCGACCGGAATGGGGTTCGCAGTCGTGCCGATGTCATGCGTTAGAATAAAGTGATGGCGAGTTCTATCCGGAAAAGCACGAACATAATCACGAATATTATTCAAATCTGCAAATGTTGAAATACGCCACGGGTCTGCGACTGTTCCCGTGCCACCAGAAAATAGTGGCAAGACTTCAAAAACAACAGAATCGCTTGGGCGCGCTACGGAAGCAGGAGGAACACTCAATGCTGTTCCTAAAGACGCGGTTACAGTTGCATCTCCTGCTCGCGCTGGAGAAACAACACCAGACGCATTAACCGTAACTGCATTGCCTTGCGAAACACTCCACTGCACGTTTTGCGGCGCACCCGCTGGAGAAACCGAGGCTGTAAGTGCGCGCGTCGCGCCACCTACTTGCATTGGAATCGGAACTATCGTGCCGGCATGATTTATTGTCACTGTAACAGGGGATACCGTTATATCCACATATCCCAAAGTTATGTTTTGCTGTGTCAGAGTATTAAAAATGCTTGCGGTCACACGAGCGGTTCCTGCGTCACGACCAATCAAGCTAACATTCGCACCCGTTCGTGTATTTCCACTTCCCGAAGTTGCAAAGTCCAAAATATTTCTGTGTGCTGTGCTTATAGTCCAAGTCAAATTGTCTGTAGTGCGAGTCGCAGGCAAAGTAGTTTGTGGTGATAAAGTGAACGTCTGTCCTATACCTCTTTGAGTGTTAACTGCCGCGGTGTTGAACGTTACGCTTGTGGGATAAACATGGTGGACGCTGATATTGAACGAACGGTTTATAGCGGGTGTCCCAACCGATGTTGCAGTTATGCGAGCCGTTCCCAGCGCATTGCCCGCTGTAAAATTTCTAGTATTACCCGTACCACTCATAGTGACGCTTGAACCCGGACTTCCAAAAAATGTGTTATTGACATTCCATGTAACATTTTGGTTTGCGTTTGACGGGTCAACAGTTGCCGTAATATTGCCGGTTGTAGATGTTGTTCCTCTTGCGAGACGTATGGTGCTACCGTCCTGTATTACCCCGTGGTTGACTCGATTAAATCTTATATCAGTGGAGGGTGGCTGATTCACGTTAAAATTGAATCCAATAAGCGGTACACCCCTTACGGTAGGTGTTATAACCGCGCTACCTGAGTTCACGGCAGAAACTCTAATCGAAGTTGCCCCTTGGTTGCTAAACCTTGGTGTAGGATTCGGGGTGGGTGGAACGCTGGCGACCCATGCGTTGCTACTCTGCCATGTAATTGTCGGCATTTGGCGCGCATCCCCAGACCTAGCCCTATACCGCAACCGCTGTCTCCCTTGTGGAATAGTCGCTGTTATATCACGAAAGTCTCCTGGTAACGGATTTGTAAATGTACTGAAATCCACTCTCCTGACATTGTAAAATACTCGCAAAACGGGGTGTCCCCACATTGAAAAATCTACGTTTGTTGCATCGCTGTCGCCTCTAAATTCCCATACACTTCCCCATGACCAGTTGTTCAATGGAGCGGTGCTTGAATTTCTAAGTTGGGTTAGGTTCAGTCTTGTACCTAGCGTTAAAGTGCCTCCGCCAATTGATATGCCACGTATATTTAGGTCGTTAGCAAATGCAACATGTGTAACTGTTGGAGCCGATCCACCTGTCCGACGACCCACAATACCACCGCCATATGATTCACTTGTCCCGAAAATATGAGGGTTTCTTGCATAGGAAAAAACTGTACCCGATGCATAGCTTCGCCTTATAGTTAAGGTGGAGTTCCAAACGTGACCAATAAATCCTCCCGCCATCGCTTGTGCTGTATTGCCGCTACTTCCAGAGTGTGACCGTGCGTAAACGCGTGCACCTACAAAGCTATCCTCAATTGTTACATTAGCTCCGCCTTGCACATCTCCTATAAAACCACCTGCATGTGACCAAGTGTTTCTGTGCAACCTATTGTCATTGTTTCTTCCTGTTCGTGCCCAAACATAACCGCCAGCGACAAATGATTGCCGAATTGTAATTGTTCCCCCGTTAACGAGACCAAAAAAACCCCCTGCTCGAGTATTTGCAGTGCCAGTGTCAACTTCATGTCGCGCACTAATATCCTCGACCTGAATTCCGACATTTTGTATTGTTATTATTCTATTGGAAGCTGACCCAAAAAGCCCTGCATTGGAACCAGCCCCAGAAACAGCTACAGTTAATGTGAGAATATGTCCTTGCCCATCTAATGTAAAATTGGCTGTAGGATTAACTGGCACCCAATTACCCAAGTTGTTCAAATCCCTAAGAATGTATATCCTTCTGCCGGCAAGCGTACTCGTTAATGCCGCACGCAATGTGTTTATATTCACTTGATGAACACCGGAGGCATTATATACACGCACCTCCGGATTTGCGGCACTAAACGGTTGAATCCCACTAAAATCAGTAAAATCCATCCCAAAAAGGTCATCATTAAAACCGTCAATAGATATTTGTAAATCCTTTTCGACAACATCTAAATAAAATACTCCCGTGGAATGGGTTCGTGATACGCCATCAACTTCATAGTGAATAATAACGTTATAATTGCCTGCGTGTGCCGATTGAACGAGTTCAATGCCATACATTATGTTATGACTCATTCGATGTACCGAAACAGGCAATGAATCAATCGCGATGTCTCCTAACAGAGCAACATTTTCACTCATCGGAGCATTTGCTAACTCGCGGAGTCTCTCTGCCTCAATTTCATCATCGCGTTCTCCGCTTATTCCTTCATGCGCTTCAAGCATAGGGACATCATCAAACAAGTTGTCAGCAAACGCTAATATTTCCATGCTTTCAGATAACTGGTTTCCGCTCACCAACCGCCCGTTATGTAAAATTTCATAACGAAGAAGCGTAGAATTTTCTGAAGATGCAACAAGTGAAACCTCTAAGTCAATTATAGTGGCATAACTTTCCGCAAAGACCTCATTATGTCTTGGCACAAAGGCGGTTATTGCGATATGCTCACTGCTGATTGGAAATTGCTCGGAAGAAATGTCTATGAAATAATTTGGCGAAAAGGCCGTTATTTCGATATGCTCGACACGCGGTGATTCTTCGAATGTGAATACATATGCCAATGCAGTAATCGGCACAATCCCAACGAGCAACATTCCAACCAGCACAATTGCAGTAACTCTCTTCAAAAGCTGTTTGATTTTCATGTGATTACCTCCATGTTTTGTTGTTTGCCCTCACGATGATTTGCATTGTTCAAGCCTGAGAGCATGATTCAAACAATGTTTAGTTTAAGTGATGCCTATCTATGAGAAGGCATAAGCCTTAGTGCAACATAAATCACCCGACGCATTGAAAAAAGCCTTTCAACTATGTCGGGCGAAGATAACTTAGTTCATTCATTTGATTTCCCCCTTGTACGCAGCTTAATTATATGTGCAAAATTTTACGGAGTTCCTCAGGCTTTGATTAGATTTAGTGTCAAAGAAACGGTAAGCAAGGTAGGATTTATTTTCCACAATTTCATTGCTAAATTATTACGTGCTGTGGTACACTCGGTAACGTGGTGGCTGATAGGTTTTGTTGATGTTGTTCCAAAAGCAATTTCGTAGTCGCCTTGAACATATTTTTTGCAATCCTGCGTTTTTGCTGTGGAAAATAAATCCTACTATTTTTACCGAAAATCATTTGCCGGTTGTAGAATCGGCAGCCCAAGCGCGGAACGTAGGGTGAGTAATCCCAAGCCTTCGAGCGGCTTCTCTTGCGGATATTTCCCCGCATTGCCATAATTCATGAATCGGCCCAAACAATTCTGGACGTTCCCGAGGCGGTCTTCCGAACTTGACACCCTTTGCTTTCGCCGCCGCGATACCTTCAGCCTGCCGCTGATGGGTAAAGGAACGCTCCACCTCGGCTACATAACTTAGAATCTGAAGAACAAGGTCGGATACTAGAGAAGAAGTAAGGTCGCGCTTTTTCTGCCTTGTATCCAGCAGGGGCATATCGACAACAACGATGGCAGCGGCAATTTCTTTCGTGATGATACGCCAGTGTTCGATGATTTCTTCGTAATCCCGTCCCAATCGGTCGATGCTTTTAATTACAAGGGTATCGCCGGGTTTTAATCGTTCCAGCAGTTTCCTATACTCTACACGGTTAAAATCTTTGCCGGATACCTTTTCAATCACGATACCGGCATCAGGAACCCCGAATTCGCGCAGGGCAATTACCTGCCTATCCTCGTTTTGCTCTTTCGTGGATACTCGGACATAGCCGTACATTTGCGGTTCTTGCATGAATACCGCCTCCTTAAAATTATTTGCTTGCGCGAATAATTGTACGAAGCGGCTACGAATTGCTTATGGTTTTCAGAAACGTGTACGTTTACGGAAACGCCCAGCATGGGAGCTACGAATAAACCTTTTTCAAAAATATCTATTGCAAAGCCTAGATTTTCGTGATAGAGTTTTGGAAAATTTATCTTAAGTGCATAAAATAAGGGAGTCCGTAAACGTACACATTAACGGACTCCCTTATTTTTTCTTTCCCCTGCGAAACTCACGCAATCGGGCGTAAAATGTGGTTTTTTTGAACCCCAACTGCTCCAATAATTCTGGTAACGGCAGTTTTCCGCGCTCCCACTGCTTTACCAAATCGGCGAAATTTTCGGGGGGCTTTTTCGGAGGGCGGCCGAAGCGAATACCTCGTGCTTTTGCGGATGCAATGCCTTCGGCCTGCCGTGTGCGAATGGTTTCCCGTTCTTTTTGTGCCACATAGCTGAACAAATTAAGCACCAAATCCGAAATTAATGTACCAAGTAAATCCTTATCGCGGCGCGTATCAAGAAGCGGCATATCTCGAACCACTATGTCTACGCCTTTTTCTTTCGTTAGAATCCTCCACCATTTTTGAATTTCATCGTAGTTGCGCCCTAAACGGTCGATGCTGTGAATGTGCAGGGTGTCCCCTTGCCTTAATTTTTTCACCATCGCCAACCACGAAGGACGTTGAAAATCTTTTCCGCTCTGCTTGTCAACAAATATTTGCGACTGCGGAAGGTTCAGGTCGGCGATGGCATCAAGCTGTCTGTCCTCTTTTTGGCTAACGTCGGACACTCGACAATACGCATAAATTTTCATTTTGAATCGCTCCTTGTGAAAAATTTTTTTGTTTGTTAAATATAAAATCCCGCGCGAAGTTGTTTTCGGGCGGGATTTTATTTGCGTTGCCTGTGGTGTATAATCGGACAGGCAAGCGCAAGAGAAAAAGGTGATTGTATTGCACGAATTTGAAGCCATTATCAAAAAAACACCCGACCAAGATGCCGCTTATATTCCTGTGCCTTTCGACATCACGGAAATATTCGGCAAAGGGCGGGTCAAAATTCACGCAACTTTCGATGGAGTGGCGTATGACGGAAGCATCGTAAATATGGGTGTAAAAAATCCCGATGGCTCGGTCTGCTATATTATCGGTGTCCGCAAAGATATTCGGGCGAAAATCGGAAAACAGCCCGGAGATGTGGTTCGTGTGACGATGAGGATAAGAATGTAACAGGGAGTGAAAAATCATGAACGAGTTTATCAGTGAGTTAGCATCTGCGTCGCCCCAAGGTGGCTTGGCAGGTGTACTGCGAACTTTTTGCACACAGAAAATAACCGAATTTGAAAATTCATACAGGGAGAGAGATTTATGCAAATCACAGTAAGAAAAGCAACCGAAGCAGATATTAACAAGCTGAAAAATAATCCTACTTGGGGATGCGAAGTTTCCGAATTCGACTGGTATTACGACAGCGAGGAAATTTGCTGGCTCACCGAGGGAGAAGTAACCCTCACGTATGACGGTGGCAGTGTGTCTTTCGGCGCGGGAGATTATTGCGAATTTCCGGCGGGATTATCCTGCGTGTGGAAAGTCACCAAGCCTGTGAAAAAACATTACGAATTCAGATAAAAATCGGGGGTTGCACATGGACGAGGTAGTTCAGTATGCCGCATATCTTGAACAAATTGCCCGCAAAGTACAGGAGGGCTTCATTGATATGCGCAATAGAATAAAATCCGGCAGATTGAGCCAAGACCATAAAACGGCAATCAATTCGCTTCCGCATGATGCCATTACATGGGAAGCGAAAAATCGCTTGGCGAAATTTCCGAATGACTGCTGTATGGATGCGTCTCATGTGCTTGCGATTATTTTTATTGCTTTTGCGGAACAACAGGGCTTAGAATATGGGCAACTACAACACATTCGTGCCATACCCACAGACAAGACCAAAATGAAAATGTTTGACTTCCACCAATGGCTTAGAGTGGATGGTTTTGACGTTGATATAACTTTCGGTCAGCTTAAAACCGCCCAAAAGGGAAACGAGGGCAAAATCGTATTCCCCCTTCACCCGCTGATTAACAGTGACGATTATGTGTATACCGGCGCACCGGCGAATATTGATGAACCCTTTGCGATATTCGCAAATTTCATTATTGCAAATTATTTTCGCAAGGGCGGTTGATTTTCATGCGTATTTTGGTAGATGCTGACGCTTGCCCGGTGAAAGAAATAATCGTGCGTGTGGCGAAACAGCGGCAAATTCCTGTAACAATGCTGTGCGACACCGCTCATCGAATAAATGATGGCTACAGTACCGTTGTAACCGTAGACAAAGCCGCAGACAGCGTTGACTTCGCGCTGATGGGCTTGCTTTGTCGTGAAGATATTGTTGTGACGCAGGACTATGGACTTGCCGCAATGGTGTTGGGCAAAGGAGCGCGAGCCATCCACCAAAACGGCATGGAATACACCAACGACAACATAGACAAACTGCTAATGGAACGGCATATCGGTGCAAAAGTACGCCGTGGCGGCGGCCGCACAAAAGGCCCAGCCAAACGCACAAAAGAAGATAACGAACGTTTTGAAGCGGCGTTTATTAAATTGCTTGGGGGAGGATTGGAATTATGAGCAACCATTTTTGTACTTGCCCTGTAAAATCGTGCGACAAGCACCCTGCAAACCACGAATCGGGCTGTGATATTTGCATACAAAAAAATTTGACACAGGGCGAAATCCCTGCTTGCTTTTGGGTTAATGTCGGCGGGGATTTATCAAACGAAAAAGAATTTACCGTTGAGTGCTTCGTAGATTATTTTCAACGCAACCGTGAGCAATATTTGCAACGTCGAAAATGAAAAAGCCTTGCCGTCCACAAAAAATATGCCACGTAGATATGGACGCTTTCTATGCCGCCGTGGAAGTGCGCGACAACCCCGAACTGGCAGGGAAACCGCTAATAATCGGTTCGCTCCCGCACGAGCGCGGCGTTGTTTCAACGTGTAGTTATGAAGCCCGAAAATTTGGTGTGCGGTCAGCTATGAGCATCAAGGAAGCATACCGCCGTTGTCCCGAAGGAATCTATATGCACCCGAACGGTCATAAGTACGTGGAAGCATCAAGGCAAATTCACAAAATATGGAGCGACTACACAGATATTTGCGAATACATTTCGCTTGATGAAGGATTTTTGGACGTAACAGGTTCAGAGCATCTATTCGGCGGCGCGGCGGCAATCGGTCACGAAATTAAACGCCGCACAAAGGAAGAAGTTGGTCTGACCTGCTCCGTTGGAATCGGCTATTCTTTGATGTCGGCAAAACTTGCATCCGAGGAAAAGAAACCGGACGGATTTTTTGAAATTTTATCTCCGGCAGATTTGAAAAATCTGATTATTGACCGTAGCGTTCGTACCATCTACGGCGTTGGCGCGAAAACAGCCGGGGAGCTTGCGCGAATTGGGATTACAACTGTGCGGCATATTTATGAAAATTCGCAAGGAGTAATCGCCTTGCTTGGAACTCACGGCAAGCAAATTGTTGAACTTGCAGAGGGCATCGACCATCGCAAGGTGACAACGGACGCAGATACAAAATCCATCGGCACGGAGCATACATTTCAGCAAGATATAACCGACTTTAGTTATCTGAAAGATGTACTACTGCTAACAGCAGAAAAACTTAGCTTTGACATACGGCAGCGAGGACTGTTCAGCCGCACAATTACATTAAAAGTAACGTACAAAGATATGAAGTCCATCACGCGCTCGAAAAGCGGCGAAGCCACAGACAAGACAGCAGACATCTATGAAACCGCTGCCGCTCTGTTTGACAAAATTGAAAAACTCCCCATCCGTCTAATTGGAATAACACTGAACAATTTGGTCGATACCCCCGAACTGCAAATGAGTTTGTTTGATACCGGCAAAGACTTGACTCAACTTGACGATACCCTAATGAAGCTACAACTGAAATACGGACGCGGCATAGTCAAAACCGCAAGTGTGCTTCGGGCAGAAAAAAGTGTTGGGGAGGACGATTGACAATGAAAAAATATTTTGAATATGGCGAAACGGAACTCGCTCATTTACGCAAAAAAGATAAAAAACTCGGCGCGGCAATTGACCGCATTGGAATTATCCGGCGCGAAGTTAATCCCAATTTATTTTCCGCGCTTGTTGAAAGCGTTGTCGAACAACAAATTTCAAACAAGGCAGCGGCTACGGTGTGCCGCAGGCTAAACGAACTTTGCGGCATGGATGCGCGTAAACTTTATGACCTACCGGCAGAAGAAATACAGGCTTGCGGTATGTCTATGATAAAAGCCGGATACATAAAAAATATTGCTGAAGCCGCCGTAAACAAAACGATTGATTTTGATGCTCTGCCCGAAAAAACCGACGAAGAAATTATCCGTGCGCTAACCGCAATTAAAGGCGTGGGCGTTTGGACAGGAGAAATGTTGCTGATTTTTTCGCTAATGCGTCCGAACGTGGTTAGCTACGGTGACTTAGCAATTCGGCGTGGCATGATGAATCTGTACGGATTGAAAGAATTGCCGAAGGAAAAATTCATGCGGTACGCCAAACGATACGCGCCTTACGGCTCGGTTGCGTCGTTGTATTTGTGGGAATTATCTCATCAAGAGTATAAGTAAAATTTGTTAATCCTGCGAAAAATGCTATAATGCGGAAACGGAAAGCATTTTAAGTTTTGCGAAAGGGTTTTGTGCCATGCTAAAAGCGGAGTTTATCCAAGCGTTAAAGCAAGTCAACGTCAGTGAAAATGCAGAAAAAACGAAGGAACGTCTGCGGGCGATTTGGTCGCCGCTCCCCAAACCGAAGCGTGAGGAAATTCTCGAACTCGCTGACTTGACGAAGTTCGCTATTGAGCGGGCGTACAAGACAGGCAAGGCATCCACGAAAATAATTGTGGCGGTTTCGCAAGTGGTTGGCGTAGACCCGTACTATCTTGCGGGAAAAAGTGACGAGCAACGTCCCTTCGATGACGCACTTCTCGTTCAATTCCTCACCGATTTGAAATATAATGTTGGCAACAGCGGCACAACGAAACGCAGAAATTCCGCGCCCAAAGGCAGAATTAAAACCGCACCGACACCTACAAAAGCTCCAATGCAAAAATCCGCTACCGATACGCAGGGAGCAATTCCGTCCCCGGCAACCTCACCCATCACGCTTGACCTATCCGCAATTGCAAATGAATTTTCCAAGTTGGATAAAAAATCATTGGAAAAAATCAACGAACTAACGGAGGATTCACTTATACTCATGCTGAAGTGCATTACAGTTCAAGCCGAGTTTAGCGAAAGCAAAAAGAATCGGCTTGCGCTTATCAAATATTTATTACTTGCATAGGAGAATGTGAAAATGAACAAACAAGAATTAGTCACTGCAATCGCGGAGCAATCCAACTTAACGAAGAAGGATGCCGAGAAGTTTTTGTCGGCGTTTGAGAACGTCATAACAGAAGCATTGGTCGCAGGGAAGAAGGTGCAACTGGTCGGATTCCTTACTGCCGATGTAACGGAACGCGCCGAGCGAGAAGGGCGCAATCCGCAAACGGGTGCGCCTATGAAAATTGCCGCGTCGAAAGCTCCTCGCTTCAAAGCAGGCAAAAGCCTTCGCGATGCCGTCAATGGCAAATAGTAAATAGTGTTTCGCTTCCGCTTTAACTGGAATTTTCTTGCAAACAAAACTTCTCGAAACGCAGTGAATATGCGGTGTTCCAAGTAGTCGCGAGCAGTGCAGGGTGGACTCCACCCTGCTCCGCTCGCTGGGGGACAAACCCCCAGACCCCCGGATCGCCCCCGCGTTGCGTGGTCGGCTACGCGGCCTTGCCGCTATTCTCGTTGACCACGCGCCGTTTGCGTGGTCAAATTCCCGTTCGTTCATCAGGTTAAAGTGTAGGTGCGTCGTGACCACGTTCCTGTCCTTCGGTGATGTTCAGCAAGCGTTGTACATTGGAGCGCGCCATTACAAGTGATTGCATTTCAGTTTTCGCCTGCCGATAGTCGCGGTAGGCTTTTTTCTTTTCCGGAAGCATGACGGCGTACTCTTCGCGAAGCGAAGCCACGGTGGGAAGTTTTTTGTCCTTGCCGTAGCCAAGTTCATCAAAAAATTTTTTAGCAGTTTGGTGCAAGAGAATATCTGCTTCGTGCAACGCCTTAAATTTTTTCGAGTAGCCTGCCTTGCGGTATTCCACATAGGTCTTGCGGGTTTTGGAATAGACTACGATTTGCTTTTGCAGTTCAGCGTTGGCGGTAAGCGATGCGTCAAAGTTTTTTATTTTATCCGACAGAGAATGAAATCGCTCCGATGCTACGGTCGCTTTTTTGTTCAAGAGGTCGTAATCGTCCAGTCCTTGCTCTTGAAGATAGATAAGCGTCTGAGCCATCATCTTCAAGTTATGCAACTTGGCCCAGCGTTCGTAGCCCGGTCCTTTGCCCTGCTGTATTTTTTCTTGGATGTCGATGAGCAGACTGTGACCGCGTCCTGTTCCGATGTCAAAAGAATTGCCGCCGGAAGAATGAACACGCGCTTCGGCGATGCGCTCACGGATGGCTTCCTCGGTGTAGTTGCCCTTCAAGGATTTGCATCGCGTAAACTTCACTTGGTCGGGGAGACCATCAGCAGGAGCGGCGAGGAATTTCAAGTGCTTCCCGCTACCATCAACCGTCACTCCGGCATCACGAAGCAGAACAAGAAAATCATCGAAGGTTGCGGGCTGTTGTTCCAGTGCGGTATCAATGGAAGCCCGAAGCCTGTCTTGGAAGGACGGCGGTCTGTTTGTGTACCGTCCATAATCACGCCCCGGACTTAGCCCCGGATTTTTTATAATGGAGTACCCGTTTTCCAAACAAATTTGGTCTGACAACCTCCGCAGGGCGATTGCTGAAAAGAAAAAGTTGCGAAATTTTCTTGTGCAATCCAGCGCGGTACTGTTCCAAATGATATGAGAATGTACGCACTGCGTATTTATATGAGTGCAAACGATAAAAGCAAATTTCCCTTTGGTAAACCGCATCGCCGTCTCGTATCCGATGCGGTTTGCTTCCTCCGGCGTTATTTCTCCGGGTGCGAAACTTTGGCGAACGTGGTATGCGATGACACCGCCGCGCTCTTGCTCCCGACCGGTGAGGGCGGCGTACCGTTGCTTCGATAAAAGAAACTCCGCATCGGCGGTCATCACATCGCACTCATAAGATGAAACCCATTCGCCGCCGTCTGTTTTTAATGGGTTCTCCATGTATTCGATTGTTTCTTTTAACGCCCGCGCAATGCTTCTGCCGCGCCCGCTTTTTATTGTCAAGAGCCTCGTGGTCGCCATCATCCTCACCTCCCCGGAAATAAAATAAGCCGCCCAGCGGTACGAAACCAAGGACGGCATGGGTTGAACACTTCGCTGACCATCATTCTTGCATGGCGGTTACTTTTTTTCGGATGACTTCATTATTAAAATGTTGTCCGTGTGGTAAACGGCAACCTTGGTTTTTGCTTTCCATCCCATCTGTTTCCTAAGCTCGGCGGGTAATTCAATCGCGCCAAGCTCACTGACTTGGGCGGCAAAGCAATCCGAATCCAAATTACTCGTTGCTTTTTGCAAAATAACGATGGTATTTACACGCCGTAAGAAAATTTTATCCTCAGCCAATAACCCCAACGCCTGTCTTAATTCACTGTGCAGAACCAAGCGACCAACATCATCTATGGTTCTTGAACTGTACCGTTCCATACATATCGCCTCCGTTTTTTGAATTTTTATGTTAAAAGAAATTTCAAGAACGATGGTCAGCGAAATATTCAATCGTTGTGAAAAATCTGCGTCACCTCAAGCGTATCGGGATGGATAGCCGAAATCCTCCGTCCCTGTTTCCGCGCATAGCGAACGGTGTAAGCCGTTCCGCCACTTGCGTCGCCGTCATAAACCGCCAGCAGATGCCCCGCATGGTCAACCAAAAATCTGTTGCGCTCGTGCATACATCCCGGTTTATATTTTGGATGCAGGGTAATCACTTCATCGCAGAGTGCCAGTGTGTCACGATGCCGCTCCCGCTGTGCCTCGCTCCAGCGGTCTGCTTGGGTCTCGCATGGGCGAATGGCAATCAAGAGAAGGTTGTGGTGTAGCTTCTTCATGTCCAAAACAATCTCTGCCGCCCACTGGTCTACGGCGAGAGCCATACCGGAATAAAAAATAGTTACGCCGTCAGCAACGAGCAAAGCAATTTGTTCTGCCAGTACAGCTTTTATTTTTACGCACCGCTCATCGTTTTCATCATAGCCGAAAGGAAAACGCGCAGGTCGATGCCCTGTGAATGAGCAACGGCGGGATAAATCCAATGAATCAATGTGCATAAAAAAATCGCCCCCTGTACATAGTATAGATGTAAATACAATTATACGCCTCATTGCACGAAAGAGCAATACACCTTAAACGTGTATAGTAAAATTTACGCACAGGAGGTGTTCCAATGAAACCGCTTCATCTATTGCTCCGTGATATGCGCTTGGACAGGGATATCAAGCAACAGACCATAGCAGAGTTAATCAAAACCACCCAACAGCAATACTCGAAATATGAAAAAGGAACCAGCGACTTGCCTCTTCGCGTGTTGCCCATACTGGCTGAATTTTACGATGTATCCGCAGACTTCCTCATTGGCAGGGCTGGCGATTACTTCAATATCCCGCAACTTGAAATGTCAGTGACGGAATCAAAATCCGCAAAAGATATGCTTGACGATGTCCTGTCCCTTGACTCGGCAGGGCGTGAAGCCGTTGTCGAGTACGTTTTTCTGCAAAAATTAAAAGAAGAACACTACCGGCAGAAAGAAAAAGACGAAGAAAAATAGGCGGGCATCCCAAACGTCGCGAAACGCTACTTTTGAGATAACCCGCCAAACATCATGCCTTGCCTTACTTTTCAGCTTCAAAAGCAAGGCTGACCACATCCCCATCAGCCATGCGGGACAGCTTATCGAGCAGACTTTTAATGTCTGCCATTCTCGCTTCGCTTTTGCCGCTGTCTGCCGCGCTTTGAAGCGCGTTGACCGTTGCGGCAAGGCTTCCCGCGTGGAAAACGCATAGAGTTTCCATCTCTTTTACCGTCAGAGCCAAAAAAATCACCTCCCTCCCGTGACTCGCAAATGTGTGTAAAACCCCTATAACGCAATATTGGCTCAACGCATAAGCGATGAGCCAATAAATTGCCGTGATGAAATATGATGCCTGTTAGCCGACGATAAATCCGCGGAGCGCACCGCCCGCGCTATCTAGCAACCCGACCAACCAACCGGCAAGAGCCGGAATCCCGAAGGGGCTGACGAGGAAAGCGACCGCCAAGAACGCAGCCCCTCCGATGGGTTCGCCTGTAATAAACAGAATCACCGCACCGAGGAATACCAAAGTGGACGCGATGCCAAAGAAAATCGCAGACACCGATAGCAGAAAATTAAAGACTGCCGCCACAAGCGTAAGAACCAACGCAAACGGCATAGCAACCAATTTCAAAATGAGCTTAAACATATAACTCGACCTCCCTCAAACACTGATATATACTAGCTTTATTGAATCTAAAACCATGTTAGCGTGCTTGAAAGAGGTATACAAGTCATTTGTGAAATGTCTCGCGCTTGTCACTTTGCGGGATTGTGCGGTTATTTTATTTTCGCAAGCCCGGTCAAAATGCCGTTGGCAACTCCCCACAGTTTTTCATACTGTTGGCGCAAATCTTCAATGTCCGCCTCGTAAATGCTTCGTGTTTCGTGCGCGCGCTTGACGTATTGGTTCAAATTATTGGAACACCGCCGCAGAAGCGAAACCAACTCACGAACATCGGTGAGGTCGAGGTTTATATGATAGCCGTCGATTGCCATCTTGCGGAAATACGCGCCCAAGCTGGTGATTCCCGCTTCCGCCATGCGCTGATGAATGAGCGCGGCTTCCTCCTCGGTAGCCCAGAGGTGGAAATGCACGTTGCGTTTGCGATTTGGCTTTTTTGTTTCCTTTGTTTCTGCCGATATTTCAGACATGATTCCCCTCGCTTTCCGAAATAAAATCCGCAAGAGCGGCTTCGTCTATGTCGCTCAGCTTCACAATCAGCCCTGCGGCGGCGGCGCGTTCGTCGCAGTCATGAATATCGGGAAGGGCTTGGCATAGAATCTCCGCAGTGTCGGTCGCATCGCCCGAATAAAAAAGGAGCAGCAATCGCCGCTCCGCATTGGTGAATAAATTTCCGTTAATTTCTTCACGCATCATAAATCCACCTCGCCCTTGTTTTTATTGGATTTTTGCTCGTCCCGATTATTTGATTTTGAAGCTGCTCGTTTTTCTGAGCCGCGGAAATTTTGCCGCGATGCTTTGATTTCATCCATAACGGATGGCTTCTCGCCATGCTCCGGCTTGGGCTGTAAGCCACTTAGGGCGGCTCTGACGATTTTATACTCATCGGGAACTACGCCGCCGTATTGCAGAGAAAGTTACTTGTGACGAAATTTGATGTAGCCATCGTTAATAAATTTGCCGCACTCCTCTTTCGCACATTTGCGTCCATGCTCCTCGAAGCTGACATCTTCGGGCTTTTCACGGTATTGGTCTTCGTAGTAACGCCCAAGAGCCTCCTCATTGTTGGCATAGATAAAATCGAATTCGTCAAAGTTATCAGCGTCCAAAAGATTCATGACAGCCCCGATATTTTCGCCGCCTAAATTCGCAACCCTAGTGGCAAGAATCGCTTGCAGCTTGTCAAAATCAAAGTCCTCCATGCTGCTGAAATACGATGCCAGCATATTTAACTCATCAAGGCTGTTGTGAGTGCTGATGTAATTTTGCAATTCTTCCTCAATGGGCATTCGCAGAGCAGTGACGATGAACGAGGATTGAACCCCGGCAGCAAAATCCGCCTCGCTTGATTTTTCAACGCCGATACGTTCCAGCAAACCTCGCATGGTGTCCGCATCGGCGGGAAGCGTTAGCCACTCGCCAATATTTTTGCCTCGCCTGTGCTTTTCGCCGTTTGCGATAAACGCTTGCAATGGTCGGTCGCGCTCTGGCTGTTCCCATGCGGGGTCTTCCGTGCCGAATAACCCATCGAAATCGCGTATTTCCTCGCGAGTGTCAATCGCACCCTCTGCGCCATCTTCATACAGCCGATAAATTTGATGCCCCTCTTCAAACAACTCAAACGCACGTTCTTTACCAAGCGGAATCATGCCGTCCCAAGAGTAGCCGTATGCGTACATATCCGCCAATGAAACCGATTGGTCTGAGTAATCGTCAACTGTCGGAGCATCGCCTAAGTCCCGCCAAACAATAAGCTGACCGTCGTCAAGCTGCCAATCCCGAATCTCCGGGCGTTGGTTGAGCATTTCGAGTACAGTGAAGCGTAAAGCTCCGTTGGTCATAAAATCAATACCGAAGGTCAACTCGCTGTCTTGCAAATCAATAGTTCCTCGCCCTTCGGGATTGCCCGCGCCACCGTTTTCTGCAATATAATCCACCATCTGAGTCAATTTTTTGTTAAGTGCAGCGAGAGTGGGATATTGGTTCAAGGTCAAAAATTCCTCCGCATTAGGCAAGAACGCACTATACCGAACATAACTCCCGCCTTGTGCATCCGCTAAAATCCCATCACGCCGCCCTTCGCCTGTGATGAGCAGACAACAGCGGCGGCCTTCATCGTCGATAGTTTTATCAATGGGATTGTCCCGCAAAAAATCCCAATCACGCATAAGATTGCGTGAAAAACGGTCAAATTCTGAACCAGACAAGCGGATGACTTTTTCAATAACGCAGTTGCTTGTTTCAACTACGCTGTCTTTGTACGAGAATGCTGCTTTTGTTTCCAACATGAATAATTCCCCCTCGCGTTTAATATTCCGGCTGATTGTTTTTCTTGATTTTATCCCGCTCCGGCTTAGATTCCGCTGATGCCTTGGGTGCAGAGCGTGACTCTCGGATTTCATCAAGGACAGATGGCTTCTCCGAACTCTTTGATGTTTTAACAACCGCAGGCGAATTTCCTTGGCGTTCCGAAGATGCGGCTTCCGCAAGAACCTCTGTGGGAGCTTCCGGCAAATTATTCAACCCCGTGGCGTTAAGAGCCTCGCGGCAACGCCCGGCATAATCAACCACGGATTCAAGATATGCGATACGCGGAGTGTCGGAATCGGCCGGATGACCGTCGGTGGTTTTGTAAATCCCCATAAGCTCCGATACTGCCCATTCCTCCTCTGCAGAAATTTCGCAGTGTTTATCGAATATCGGAATAAGCACCCCGGCAATATAATTAAGCCGTGCATTTTCCACGGCCTGTATTCCGACTCCTTGATTGGCTAATTGTTCTTGGTGGGCTTCGTCGAGCCTAGAATATTCGGCATGGTCGAGGATATGCTCGGTAAGGGTGCCGTCACCATCGCCGATGTGGTAACAGCCCGTTAATTGCTCGGAGTTTCCGTCTTTGATGAAGTCAATGAGGAAATCTGTTTTTAGACGTAATTGCTTCACGCTCCCCAAGTTGGCAAAATCCCTCTGTTGCTGTTCGTCCGCTTCAAAAAATACTGTATTTGCCAAATACAACGGCATTTTTATAATGCCTCGAAGTTGGTCGCATTCGCTGAAAGTGACGGTGACCAAGGGCTGTGTTTCTGTGGTTACCCGGACAGGGATAATACCGGGTTCTGTTGAGTTTTCCGCGCTTTTTGCCTCGTCTATTCCAAAAGCAGTCAGTGGTAGTGGCTTTTCTTTTAACCCATACTGCCTTTGATACTCCGTAGCACGGACAACGTAATCAACTGTCGCTGCCTGTTCAGAGTCTTGGTATCTACCCCAATGGTAATCAACTTTGCCGTTTTCCGTGTCGTTGGTAAACTGCCATGTTACAAAAACATTAGGTGCAGTAATGCTTTGCGCCAATGCGAATCCCCGGTCATTTTCATAAAGCACAGCCCGTGTTACCACATAACCCGCATTAACCACGCCCTCTAAAGGCTTGCCGGGAAAGGGGGTGCTTTCGAGCAATCCTTGAACTTGCCCTTCGAGATGTTTGGTTAAGTCATCCCCAACATCGGGTTCAAAATTCCAACGCTTGCCGATTTCTTTCATTAAATCGCTCGTGTCAAGAATATCGTTCATGGCTCCTGCGCCTTGACTGACCACCAAGTCCTCGCCATAACGATGGAGTCCATAAATTACATTGGGTGCAGTTTGGTAGACATCGCCGGTGACAAGTCCTCCAGTCCGCGCCTCATCGACACGGTCATCGAAGGATTGCATGAAATCTTCTGCTGATTTTTCGCTTCCCTCGAAACCAAGACCCCAATAACCCACAAGGTTTTCGGCGAGTTTGCGTATTTCTCCTATCTTGGACGAGGATTTATTTTCTTCCGCTACCTGAGCGGCATACAAACCAAGACCCTCAACGCATCTGCCGATGAGAGCCTTGTCCCGCCGTGATTGCGGTGCCATTGCATTCAGCAATTCATTTATTGTGTAACTTGGCATGGTGCGCCTCCTTCTCAAAATAAAATTCGCCTCTCATCAGAGAAGCGCGTTAGCGGTATTTTTAATGTTCCGGCTGGTTCTTTTTCGTGGATTTATTACGTTTCGGCTTAGGCTTCGGCGGTGTTTTGGGTGCAGAGCGTGACTCCTTGATTTCTTTCAGCACGGATGGTTTGTCATCCGGGGAATCTGATACCTTGCGGTCTTTGGTTTGTGCTTGCGGTTGATGGCTCTGTTCCAACACAGACGCAGGCTTGTCGGCATAAGCGAATACAGCAAAATGACTGTCCTTGCCTTGCACAAAGCAATTTACAAAATATTGCCGTGACTCCGTTTCCAGTTTGAAGCCGTAGGTTGCATAATCCTTATCGTCGGAAGTCTTTCCAACCGCCATCTTTGCATCGGGATTGCTTTGACAAAAGGTAATCATGGAGTCTCGGTCTTTGAGAAGGTCTTGTCGAAGGGCAAAAATCACGCTTTGTAGCTCTGATTGGATTTCGCCGTTGAATAAGCCATTATCCAATTCACGCCAACCGACATGGTAGCGGTCGCCGTCGTTGCCAAAGTCACCGTGCAAAGAACCGACGCAAGTATTTCCTTCTTCACGGTTGTGGCTGTAAAATTTATCTTCACCGACCCCTGCTGTAAAAGCGACAAGCTCAATGTTCTGAAGTTGGTTCACAGGCTTATATCGGGCACCGATTTTCTCCATCATTTCGGCAAACTGGCATATGTGGAGTGTTCCGTTTTTTTCGAGTTGAAAATGGGTTTCGCCTTGAAATTTGCATACCCGCTCCACAGGTTCTCTGCCGTCATCGAGTGGGTAGGTGATTCGGATTTTTTCGCCGTCCGGGATGTTGAATAATTCCCGATACTGGCTGTCGATAAAGCGGATAAGGGGTTTCGCTGCGGGAATTACTTCCGGTGCAGGAAATTGCTTGTCATCGGATATATCCACATTTTTCACATCACCCACAAACTCCTTGTCGGCAGCTATAACACCGTTTTTTCCAATGTTTATTTTTTTGTTATGCCCTTGAAGCCAATCAAGGTATTTAGGATTTACTTGTTCTTTGATTGACTCCGGCAACCAAGCAACAGGCAAGGGAAAAGTGTACTCCTTGCGCCTATATTCCGTTTCTTTTTCTATGGTGTATGTCAATGCAACATCAATCATTTTACACCACGGCCCGGCGGCATCGGGATTATCACTGTCGAATGTTGCTGAATAGAGCAAATAATCTTCCGACTTTTCGTAAGCGTCGCTGTTATCTTCGTTGAATATTACATCAGCCGAATGAATGGTCACTGATTCATCATTACAGCTAACCCATACTGATAAACCAACATCGGGCAGATAAAACTCAACATTTCCCGCTGTGAAACCACCACCAACTTCGCCAAAATCATATTTTTTGACTTCATAATTGCCGGGGTCAAATTCGGGGAAATTTTCGCTGTTATATATTAATTTTGACATTACTGCGCCTCCTTAATTTTTGATGATTTCAACTTCCAAACTCCAGTTTGAAATTCACCTTGTCGCCCGTATCTTCCAAAAGAATTGTAGCGGCATAGGTCTTGCCGGTTTTTTCGCTGAATAAATCCGAAAAGAAAACGCGCCCCTCTTTGAGAAGCGCGGTTGCGGTCTTTTTATCCAGTTTTTTCCGTTTTGCCTCGAAGAAGAGATTATCTTTCCACATAGCAAATTTACACGCCCGATTTGAGCAAAAATAATCCGGCATACGCCCACCGCCTTTTGGTTTTGTAAGCACAGACGAATTGCAGCGAGGACACGAACCGATGGAATCGCCGTGCTGTTGCCCCGCAGAATTTCCGCCCGATGTCGTAGCGAACAACGCCGCATACTCCGGCACAGGTGTGCTGTGTGCCGACACAAGCCCCTTTGTGAGCGATGTTATGCCGTCCATAAACTCGGAATCTGAAAGCTGTCCCGATTGAACAAGCTGAAGTTTTTGTTCCCATTCGGCAGTCAGTAGCGGCGATTTTATTTCCTCCGGCAGTACGGCAATGAGGTTGATTCCCTTTGCCGTTGGCACAAGGCTCTTTTTCTGCCGCTCCACAAAGCCTGTTTTTATGATTTTTTCGATGGTTGCGGCTCTGGTCGCAGGGGTTCCCAATCCGCGTCGTTCAGCTTCATCGGGGAAACCTTCCGCGCCTGCTGTTTCCATTGCCGCCAAAAGCGTGGCATCGTTGTATCTTGCGGGCGGTGATGTTTTGCCTTCCTTTGTTAAAGCTGTTACGGTCGGGAATATTTGATTTTCGCAAAGCTCCGGCAACGCCGCGCCGTTTTCCGAATTTTCTGCATCTTCGGTATCGCCGAATGGCTTCGCTTTGAGGGTTGCCCGAAACGCGGAATCAATGGCTTTCCACCCGTCCGAAAGAACCGTTTTGCCCTTAACGGAAAATTCATACCCCGCGCAATCTAAAGTCACACCGATTGCTTCATAGCTGTGTTTTTCACCAACAGCACACAGCAGGCGGGTCGCAATCATAAACAAAATATTCCGCGCCCCTGCCGGCAAAGATAACAAATCCACATTGGACATCGCCATTGTGGGAATGATAGCGTGATGGTCGGTCACAGCGGAATCCTTAACGACAAGAGCAGTTTCAATTGAAGGTTTGCTGCCGTCAGAAAACGGCAATGCCCTCGAAACAGCTTCCGCCAACGCGAGCAACCCCTTCGCCATATCGGAAGTAAGGTAGCGCGAGTCCGTGCGTGGGTAACTGCACAACTTTTTTTCGTATAAAGCCTGTGTATAGTCCAAAGTTTGTTGCGCCGTGAATCCAAGAAGCCTGTTCGCGTCACGCTGAAGTGCGGTGAGGTCGTACAGCTTCGGCGGTGCTGTGCTTTTTCGCTGTTTTTCCACCGAAACAACAACAGCGTCCTTCCCATCGGTTTTGGTGCGTATTTCCTCGGCTTCCGCAGCGTCCGTTGCTTTGTCGCCGGAAGCAATAAAATTGCCGCAGTCAATTTGCGGCGTGTAAAACGGTTCGGACACAAAACTGTTAATCGCCGCTTCGCGGTTCACAATCAACGCCAACGTGGGCGATTGCACCCGACCCACGTTGAGGGTCAAACCATAATGCACCGAAAAAAGCCACGTGGCATTTATGCCAACCAAATAATCTGCCTTGGAACGGCATAGTGCCGCACGGTAAAGGTTCTCGAATTCCACACCGGGGCGAAGGTTCTCGAACCCGTTACGGACGGCATCGTCCTCAAGACTGGAGAGCCAAAGCCTTTGCACAGGCTTGGTGCAAGCCGCTTGTTCGTACACTAAACGGAAAATTAACTCGCCCTCGCGCCCGGCATCCGTGGCACAAACAATGGATTTTACATCAGCCCGTTTCATAAGTGTGCGCAGAATATTAAACTGCTTCTTTTTATCCGCAGACACTCGGTATTGCCAATCATCCGGCAGAATGGGCAAAGTCTCATACGCCCATCGTTTGTATTGTTCGCCGTAAACATCGGCGGGTGCTAATTCCACAAGATGACCATAGCACCAAGATATGAGCCAATCGTTCCCTTCAAAAAAACCGTCCTGTCGCTTTTTAGCGTTTAGGACGGCTGAGAATTGCTGTGCTTGGCTTGGTTTTTCACAAATGACTAATCGCAATTTTTTCGACCTCCTCAAAATTTTGTAAAATATTTGTGCAAAAAAATAAACACGACATACGGTTGTCGTGTTGGATATGGTAGGATAGAATTAAAACTTCGAAAGGCAGTGAAAACATGAGTGAAAAAATTATTAAACGCGCAGGCGAAGTTATTGCATCAAAAACAGACTATGTCGGCGGTGGAATGGGCGGTTACGCCGTTCTTGCCCTTACCGATGAAAAAGGCTATCCGACAGCATCCACTCTAACGATTGCAAAAGCAGACGGCATCAACTGGCTTACATTCAACACTTCGCCCGACACAAACAAAGTCAGACGTATTCAGCAATGCAACTGCGCAAGTGTTTGCATAAGTTCAAGCGAGTACAATATTTCACTCGTTGGCAGAATCGAAATAGTAACCGACCTTGCCACAAAAAAAGAGATGTGGTTCGAGCCGATGGCAGAGATGTGGAGCGGTCCCGATGACCCAAATTTCTGCGTTTTGAAATTTGTCACCGAACGATACAATATTTTCTTTGCCAATGTCCACAGGTTAAGGAAAAAGTCAGCAGTTAGCCTTTTGATTGTGATGATGTTTCCGGGTTTTTGGCGAATTATTGCGCGTCGTAGAGCGG
>JGI24703J35330_11748619_pt1 | contig 22337 bp, 18 predicted proteins | sample TergutNt197P1_FD_35330 | JGI IMG/M metagenome (IMG submission 35330)
GTTTTTGATATTACATCTACATCCAGTAGTATTGACAAAATCAACCTCGTTAAAAATAATGGGAATTATCCATACATCACACGGACTGAACGAAATAATGGAGTCGACTCTTTCGTGTGTGAACAGCCAAGCTACAATCTTGATAAAGGGAGTTGTATAACAGTAGGCTTGGACACGCAAACTGCCTTTTATCAGCCAAATGAGTTTTATACGGGGCAAAACATTCAAATCTTGCGAAACAAATTCCTCAATGCTAACAATGCAAAATTTATACTCCCTTTGTTAAGAAGTGCCATGAGCGTTTTTAGTTGGGGGAGTAATGGTGCTACGCTTACTCGCTTGAAAAGGTGTAAAGTGCTTCTGCCTGTCAATAAAAATGGCAATCCAGACTGGGAATACATGGAGCGTTACGCAAAGATGATAACGAGAAATCAAATAGAGCAATATCTAAATCACAAAACATGATATAGTTTATATACGTAGGAGGGTATATGTTTTGGTTTGAAATTGGCGGTGGTTCTTACCCTGAATACTATGAATTTGCTTTCGAGTACGAATTTATAATCTAATAATCACTCCCCCATTTCAGACCTAAATCTGGAATAGGGGATTTTTGTGCATATTGTACAAAAAAAAAAAAAAATAACTCTTAAATCGAGCCGATATGTAGAAATTTGATTATTTGCTAAATTTTATTTGACAAAATTGGTTTAATATGATATAATATCCATACTACGTAGTAATTATTAACTTACACTGGTGCTTTTAAAGAAAGGTAAATGGTAATACTTGTTTATGGTTATATTAAGGCAGAGTGAAAAAATGTTAAGGCGTGTGGCAATATTTGTTTGTTGCAGTTTTATAATTGCGATTTTTTCTGTTGGTGTTTCTGCTTCTAGTATTGATGGAACTTGGCGTTCTTTTACGCAATCAGCGGGAGGAACGACATATCAATACAGAAACAGCAACAGAGTTGTGCTTAATCGTATCTCTACTGGAGCGTTCGTAGGAGCTGGTATGCAAATGCAATGCACAAGCCATAACTTAAGAGCAGGATATGCACGACTTCAAACACGTTTATATTTCACCAACCAAAATCAGCAAACTTTTTTAGTTACTGGAGGTAGCGGTGGAAACATAGTGTCGAATAATAATCAAATTGCTCGAAATGTTTCGTATTGGAGTGATTCACCGCGTCTCGTTGAGATACCGAATAGTTGGTCTGGTTCGTTTTTTTCGCATGGGATTTCTTGGGCGTTTAACGGCAATGGTTATACACAACACTCAAGCAATCGTTCGCCCGATTTTTCGTTTTAGATAAGAAAGGAGAATAACAATGAAAAAATCAGAAAATATTTCAAAAGTGATTCTTAGACTGATACTCGTGATTTTTGTTTTATGTGCACTTATAGGAGGGGCAGTTTTCTTAATTGCAAATCCAAATAGAGTAGTAGAAGCAGGTAGAGAGGATTTATCGAGATTTTCTACTTTTGATGTTTATCCTGCAAGTGCCGAAAAAATAGATGGTTTTTTTGTTAATTCAAATGGAATGACTGTTGGCAGTTGTTCAGATGCTGAAACACTTGAAGACCTTCCAGACCTTATTGCGGTGATTATTATTGAAGGTCAAACAGGTTCAATACACGGTCGTACTGATGAAGGTTGGGTAAGCGGTTTTGTTGTTGCTGCAGATTTTTATGCAGATGCAATTAATTTTAATCCGAGTTCTCCAGAAGAGGCAATAAAAATAAATGAACAACATCGACAAAGAGGAATGAGGAGTATTCCTGTATATGATTTTGAAGGCGAAATTATTATTGGAACACTGGATGTTTGAATCTGATGATACTGGAGTAGTTGGATATCTGTGTCAATTGTAGCGAAAAATTCCTTCAAAGATTTAAAGTTTTGTAATAATTGCGGTCAATAAAATATAACCGAACACTCGAAATTAAAATTCCCCCCTGAGACCTTTTGAATCAATCAAGAGGGCGTGGGGGGAGTTTTATTACTACAATGACGAAATACCAAGCGAACAAGACTTTATGAAAGTCTATAGCTGACTACCTAGCCTTTAGTGTTGATTATGTTACACGAGCTTTCTCATAATCTTGACGCTCCTGATTATAATAATAATGGTTGTGTTATGGGACCGGTAATGACTTTAAATTGGTGTAATTCTTGTGCACGCACGATAAGGGAAAGTGTGCAAATTGCAAAAAGCGTTCTGCTATAATATCGCCCAATCGTCATAACTTTATTTAATCTTGCATATAGTTGATTAAGTTGAAAACACTTACAGGTAACCTGTTGTGCTATTTTTGCGAATTATCAATCTAGTGAAAGCGAGTTAATGAAATGGTAACAATTTCACTTTGTATGATTGTTAAAAATGAGGAAGCCATTCTATCGCGTTGTCTAAAAAGTGTAACCAGTGCTGTTGATGAAATTATAATTGTGGATACTGGTTCTAGCGACAATACAAAGGCGATTGCAGCAGAGTTTACTGACAAAATCTATAATTTTGAGTGGATTGACGATTTTTCGGCTGCTCGCAATTTTGCTTACTCAAAGGCAACTATGGATTATCAAATGTGGTTAGATGCTGACGACGTTCTCCCGCCCGAATCATGCAAAAAATTGCTTGAATTAAAGGGTAATCTGCCACCTACTGTTGACATCGTAACTATGAAATATAACACGCACTTTGATGAATATGGTGTCCCAGTGTTTACCTCGACTCGCGAGAGACTCACACGGCGCGAACGTGGTTATCGTTGGCAAGACCCTGTTCATGAGTGCATTCCGCTTGTAGGGAATATTGTACATACTGATATTGTGATACATCATAGAAAACCGCAAAATTCTATACAAAAGCCTAGCAATCGAAATTTAGAAATCTATAACAACTTGGAGCGCCGCACCAAAATACTTACACCTAGGCAACAATATTATTTCGCACGTGAATTAAAAGACCACAAAAATTGGCACAAATCTGCCTATTATTTCGAGAAGTTTTTGAACTCAGGCAAAGGGTGGATTGAAGATAACATCTCTGCCTGTTTCAATTTGGCGATTTGCTACAACTCACTTGGCGACAACGACAAAGCTCTCTCTACATTGAGAGAGAGCTTTGCTTTTGACTCACCGCGTGCTGAGATTTGTTCGGAAATAGGGTATCATTACAAGCGTGATCACAATTTTCAAGTGGCACTTCGATGGTTTAAAATTGCAGCGAGTTTGGATTTACCCGATTCAAAAGGATTTATTCTGCCAGACTATTACGGATACATTCCAAATATCGAGGCCTGTGTTTGTTGCTGCGAGCTAGGGGAATTCAAAATTGCTGAAACTTACAATGAACGTGCTGCAATCTATAAACCTAACTCACCAGCGGTAAAAAATAACCGAGTTATTCTGGCACGCCTTAACATTATCGACAGTGATGAGGTTGACAGCGACAGCAGCGGCAACACGATGGTTTAGGTGGAGGCACTGGCGTGGGCGGTGTTGGACATGGTGCTGGTGTGGGCGATGGTGGTGGCTTCGGCAAAAATTTCGCCACCGCTTGTAATTTGTTGGTCAATATCATCTCAAGATTGATGATTTGTTGAATCATAGAAGAAGCACTTTCGTTGATTTCAAGCAATTCTTGTAGACTAGCGTTACAATTGTGCTGCCTGATGTGTTCAATCGCATACTGAATTTTTTCGCCCTCTGCATTCAAAATATGACTAAGAGCGAGTTCCTCCATCGCAATTGAAGATAAAATTGAGTTAAGAGCTTCTTCTTGACTCATTATGCTGTCACTACATGGGAATTTCGGCATTGACATAGTGCAAACCTCCCATACTAAGAAATAGCTACACCTGCACTTACATATCCTGCAAATGCACTAGCGAGTGATAATACAGAGTCATTAAACGCACTAGCAATAAGCAGTAATTGTTGACCTGCAGTTACTGGAACGCTGAGAGCACTGTTTATTGCATTATAAACTGCCCCGACAGCAACAGCACCAGTTGGACCAACGTTTACATATGCCCCTGTAGGTGTAAATGATAGACTGTTTGCAGCAGCAGACCAAAGTTCGATTCTGACGTAAGTGTTGCCTAATGATAACGATGCTCCTACAGTTGCGGTAAATGTCGCCGCTAGAGAAGTAATCGTACCAGTTCTTGGTGCTGAAAATGCAAAGTTTGATAAAGTTCCACTAGCGAGGGCAAGTGTCAACTGCGTACCAAGAACAGATACACCTGGTGTTGACATTCCGAATCCTACATATGCTGGAGTTCCCGCTAGCCCGCCTGCTAGAGTGGTGAGTGCTACCGGAAGACCTGATGAATATGGGATAATTGCACCAGAACCTGCGATTCCAGTAGCACCAGTGGCCCCAGTAGCTCCAGGTGCTCCAGTTGCACCAGTAGCACCAGTATCACCAGTCGCACCAGTGGCACCAGCTACACCAGTAGCACCTGTAGGTCCCGTGTTGCCAGTGTCACCTTGCACACCTTGAATACCCTGCGGTCCTGTTACGCCTTGAGGTCCTGCGATACTACCAAGGTCTTGCCAAGTTGCAGACGTATCATCCCAAACGTATAGTTCGTCGTTTGCGAGGTACATATCACCTACATTGCCAGTTGGATGAGCTGCAATTAAATCAGCGTAAGTGTCATATGAACCTAAAATTGTACCTACGGTTCCAGCAATACCTTGAATACCCTGAATCCCTTCAACCCCCTGTAACCCCTGCGGACCAGTTGCACCCACAGCACCATCTGTACCGTTTGCACCAGTAGCCCCTGTTGCACCCGTCGCCCCAGTCGCACCGGTAGCCCCGCCAGATGGTCCAGTAGCACCAGTAGCACCAGTCGCACCTGTAGGACCTTGCATAATTGAAGAATTTAGTGCATCTGACATTTTTCCTTTCAAGAACATTTGGTTGTACGCGACAGTTTCTAGCGTTTTTTGAACGCTGTCATTGACGCGCAAAACATCATCTACCGTTGCACTTGGCATTGGTGCACCTTCAAGTGTTCCCAACACATACTGGAGTTTTTCACCTTCTGCGTTAATTACATGGCTTAGTCCGAGCTCTTCCATTGCGATTGAAGACAGAATCTGGTTGACTGCCCCATCACGATTTAATCCCGGGTTAATTGGAAAATTTGGCATTGACATGGCTCTTTCCCTCCTACACATAAATAAATTGACTTGAGAGGTTTCTCTCATCGTATCATATGACTGACACGCCTATTTTGTTACAGGTAGAGATAAAATGATGATGCTTTCAACAAAATTCGACACGGTTTGACAAAAAAAGAAAACTTTTTAAAAAATCCCGAAAACCCTTGACAATGGAATCTTTATGTTGTATAATATTTGTAACAATGAAAGGAAATTAAACTATGAAAAACACAAATACAAAACGTTTCAAAAAGACTTTTATTGTGATTTCAAGCATAACTCTTTTAGCAATTGTGTTATGGTTATGTTATGATTTTGTGATGAATAGACCGCTATTTATGCTAGACAATCCGCCGGTTGGAATTAAATTCTTAAACGTTAGCAATTCGGAGACATTCTTGGATTTTACTATATCAAACGACACCGGCATATCATTTGAACACGTTGAGTCTGAATTGTTTAGAAGAACTTTGAGGGGGTGGCGACTTGTTTATCCAGAACGCAGAAGGTCTGGAATATTAGTCGGTAGTTTGATTTTCACACAATCAGAAGGTTCGTATGGAATCAGACATGAGGATGGGGGCTTACGAAGAGGTAGATATATGCTATGGGTAGAACTACGATACCCATACGAAACTGATTTTTCGAACGATTTACCTTCTATGGGCAGTGCAATCAAAGATATGCCACCTTTCGTCCTCACATATGAATTTACAGTTTCATGAAAACACCCCCCATTTCAGAGCAAAATCTGGAATGGGGGGATGGTCAGTGGTGTGATATATCATAAATTTTAAGATTCGTCAAGCTGTTCGTTTGATGAGTGCTTCTCGTCGAGTTCCCCTCCATTCCAAACGGGCAAAGCCCGCCTTTCAGGGGGATACTCTCATTTTGCTTTTATACCTCATCTAAAAAAAGACATAGGATTAACCGCTGTTCCGTTACGGCGAACTTCAAAATGTAGATGTGGTCCAGTCGAACGCCCAGTACTTCCAACGTGTCCGATTACTTGACCTTGTGTAACAGTCTGCCCTTCACTCACTGGAGGTTGGCGTATCATATGTGCGTATACAGTGACGTATCCACCACCGTGGTTAATAAAAACTACGTATCCAAAAGTGCCAAGCCTTCCTGAACGAATGACTGTTCCAGACTGCATTGCAAAAATAGGAGAACCGTTGATTCCAGGTCCTGCTATATCTGTACCGTTGTGCCAGCCACGCCTCCAACTACAGTGACCGAATCCACTTGTTACTCGTGTGAACCGCCCTTCGAGTGGCCATCTAAATCCACCAGCAGCGTGATTAATTGACGGTGGAGGTGCTGGTTGACCAGCTGCTGCCGCTGCCGCACGTGCGGCTTCTTCTGCGCGGCGAATACGCTCTTCTTCGGCACGAATAATGCTTTCGATTTGTCGGTTAATTTCAGCGATTTCAGCCTCCGATGCATTAAACAATGAACCTAGGGCGTTTATGTCGTTTTGCAAATCATCACGTTCTGCGGTTAATCCGCTAAGTACGTTTCGTTGGCGATTGACTTCTGCCGAAACTCCATCTTTAGTAGTTTCAAGTTCGGCGAGTTCATCTTGGAGCAATGCACGCTCAATATCAAGAATTGCACGCTGATAATTAAGCTCCACAATATCTTCTTCAAGTTCAACAATCGCCTCTTCTTGGAGTGTCACAGACTCTAAAAGATTTGCAATGATTTGTGCGTTATGTTCACCAATATTTCTTAACATCTCAGCATGAATCATTATATCCGCAAAGCTACTTGAGCCACTAAAAAGACCTAACGAGCCACCGCCAGAGTTCATATACATCTGTGCCACGATTTCTCCGAACTGTTTAAGGCTCTCTTGGTTTTGAGCATCAAGCTGTTCGATTTGGCGTTCTCTCTGTTCGATTCGGCGTTCGGTATTTTCGGCCTCTTCTTGTTTTAATTTGATTTGTGCTTGAGTATAATCAATCGATTCTTGCTTAGCATTGATTAATTGGTTATACGCATCTACTTGTGACTGAATTTCAGCGATTTGTGTATTAACCGTCTGTATAAACTCATTCTGGCGTGCTTGGTCGGCACGTAATTCGTTTAGCCGTGATTCTCTTGCCTGATTTTCGCGTGCAATCTCCTCCGCACGTTGATTTAATGTAGCAATTTGTTGGTCAATATCACGTGATTGTACCGAAATCCCAAGTGAAGGCAATCTTGAATTACTCTCATCAGCGTCACGCCCACCGAAATTAATAGCAGGTGTCGCAGTTAAAACTACAAGAACGCAGACTAAAACAAGAGTAAAAGATTTAAGTATTTGTTTTTGTGTCCTCATATGACATACTTCCTTTCTTTCTGGCATTGACCGAAAGTCAAGCTATGTTCATTATACCATATTTTTTTAATTACGTCAAGCAAAACAAAGCCAAAGCACGGCTCCGTCTTTGTTCTGCTCTTGTTTTGCTATTATACCACGAAAACGTGAACTTGTCAACCCCTGTTATATAGCCTATTGTTATGTTTATAATACAATATTTAGCTTAGCAAAACGAGAGCACGTCCCGCAGGCGGAGCTTTGCTTCGCCAAAGGGATTAGCTTGAAGAGTGCTTGCATCGTCGAGTATGCCCCAGAGGGGGAAGTGAATTCCCTCTCTGGGGCATACTATTGTTTAGCTTTTCACCGATTTAACCAACTCATCAGCGAGCGTCTCCACTTTTTCAAACTCACAAATAAGTACATTACCAGCGATTTCTTCTACCAATGTTTCGAGTTCATTATCCGTGCCGACTTGTTTCTTTAATACATCAATTGTAGCGTCAATTTCTTCCATATCAAACGCATCGATTGCGATTTTGAGGCGTTTAGCTTGTTCAATCACCACAGTTGGGTTGATTTTTGCTTTGATTCCGCTAAGTTGTCGTCTACTCGTCCGTGCGACACGTAACGCTGTTAAAGACACGTTTATACCCTCTAAAAGCATAGACAATTCTTCAAGAAACTTTTCGACATTTTGGCTAATAAAATCCCCATCGTTATTCTTAGCAGCATTCTCTAAGTTTTTAGCCATATTAGAAACCCGAACCGCACCAATACTCGCTGACGCACTTTTCATTGCATGAACATGAGTGCCTAAAAGCGAAAAATCTTCATCTTTAGCACACTCCCTAATCACGTTGATGGCTCTGTCACCGTCGTTTTTGAAAATAGTCAACGTGTTTAAATAATTGCTGATTTCACCACCAGTCATATAAACGCCAGACTCGACATCAACCCCTTTGATTCGGAGGACTTTTAGGGCGATTTCACTTTCGGCGATTTGTTCGGCATCAGCACCACTGCCCATAAACGTGATTTGGTCTTCGAGCTTTTCTTGTGGCAACCACTTTTCTAAAATATTCTCAAGCAGATTTATATCAATTGGCTTAGCAAGAAAGTCATGAAATCCGTTTTTCAAAAACATCTCACGAACCCCAGAAACTGCATTTGCAGTAAGAGAAATAATTGGGAGCTTTCTGAAATAATTCAACTCAGAATCATCAGTAGCAAAACCACGGATATGTGCTACTGCTTCGATTCCGTTCATCTCTGGCATCATGTGGTCCATAAATACTATATCGTATTCTTTTACCTGCACTGCATCAATTGCTTCTTGTCCACTATTGACGGTGTCGATTTGTAGCTGATACGCACTTAATAGACCTTGTGCTACAATTAAGTTAGTATTAATATCGTCAACAACCAAAGCACGTGCGTTTGGAGCGATAAATTTTGCACCCTGCCTTCTGTTGCCAGACTCTTCTTCAGTTTTGTTGTTAAACAAAGCTGCTATATTCGCAGTGTGAGCAGGCATGAAGAGTGTTTTTACCGCATCGTTTTCAACAGCGATTTCACCATACTCGGCGATTAAGACAATCAACATTTTGTCCCACTTGAGGCTACGAATTAGTTTTTCGGTGGTATCAAACACAAACGATGAGATGAAAATAAAGTCAAAAATTCCTCCAGCTTCTTGTCGCTTTTCGAGGATTTTAGTAAATTCAATCTGGTCCGAAACCAAGATGTATTCGATTCCAAGTCGCTCCAACGATAAAGTGAGAGATTTTACAAAAAGCTCCCGCGTTTCGTAAAGAAGTACTGATGTTGTCTGACAAATATCGTCAATACAAGCAAACGGCTTTACGATTTGCGACAAGTCAACTATTTGTGGTATTGCGATTTTGAAAATACTACCCTTACCATATTCACTTTCGACCTCAATCTTACCATTCATAGCCTCAGTAAAACCACGTGTGATTGCGAGACCAAGCCCAGTTCCGCCAACATCTCTTTTACCGACCGACTCACCTAATTGCACAAAATCACCGAACAATTTATCGAGGTTTTCAGGCTTGATTCCTATTCCAGAATCGTGTACCTCAAAATAAAGCATAATCGTGGTGTTGTCGATTCGTTCGTTGCTGACAACAAGTTTTACAAACCCTCTCTCATTATATTTACAAGCATTTGACAAAAGGTTTAATAGCATTTGACGAATCCGAATCTCATCACCAATAAGCGTGTCTGGTATAGTAGGGCAAACATCAGCCACAAATAAGATTGGAAGTTCAACGATTTTAGTACGAGTAATACCAATAGCATAATTCAAAAGCGATTGCAACGAATAATTAAAAGGATTGATTTCCATCATACCGCTCTCTATTTTAGAGAAGTCTAGTATATCATTTATCAGTGATACAAGATGGTCTCCCGCTTTTTTGATTTCTGAAACGTGCTCAAACACTTCTTTAGAAAGCTCTTCACGCAAAGCAAGTTCCGACATTCCTAAAATAGCGTTCATAGGAGTTCTTATTTCATGGCTGACTTTTGCTAAAAAGTTTGACTTGGCTTGGCTCGCACGTTCGGCGGTTTCTAACGCTTCATGCAAATCGCTAACTTCATGTAGATTAATCATAACCCCGATGATTTCTTTTTCAGGGTTCTTGAGTGAAATAACATCTGCTTTAAATACTCGGTTTTCACCATTGATGGTGAGGATTAATTCATTCTGGGTATAGGTGTCGCCACGTTCCATCGCTTCGATTACAACTGCGTAAGCGTATTGAAGTTGTTCTATCGGGAGATATGGTGCAAAAAAATCAAATGCAGTTTGATTGCTTTTTGCGATTTTTTCTAAGCTGAAGTTATCTTCAAATTCAATTTCAAAAGTCTCAAATGCACTTCTTGTTGCGTCGATTAATTGATGATTTCTATCTATAATCAAAATCGTGTCTGGGGTGTATTCAAAAACAAGGCGAAAATAAAGGTCTTGCTGTTCTTTTTGCTTTTTAACCATGTTGTATATGTTTTTTTGAAACGATAGATTACTCTCAATTATGGTAACATTTTTTTGAGCCTCGTATAATTCACGTTGTAAAATTCTGTTTTCTTTTTTTAGCTTCTTCAATTCTTCTTGCAATTGTTCAACAGAATCCATATCTTAATTCCCTCCTTCCTTTGTAATTTTTGATGGTGGCAATCACTCCCCGCAATCTTCTAACACTCAAAGCACACAAACAATCAAAGTTTGATTATGTTCGCAGTTAAGCCAATTCTGCCCGAGTTTAACTGGGCAAATTTCACCACCAACGTGTGATACGACATAGTTCATACTACTTTTCGATAATTTATCACGGATGAGTTCAAATTCCGCCGTTGGTTTGTTTAGAAGACCTAATCGTCTGCCCAAACAAGAATACATCAAGACAGTCGAGTCTTGTTCATCATTCGTCGAACACTGGATTTTGTCTAACAATTCACAAGCAGTTTCAGTGATACTGTCTGGAGATGATACAGCAATCGAGATTGACGCTCCTTCTTGAATATATCCAAGACATACAAGCGCACCGTTTGCGGTAAATTCGCTATAGCTACGCGAGATGTTTATTTCACTTCCGTAATTTAGAATGAATGATGATGTTAAACTCCCAGTATCCAATTTATAACCGCTATAACTGTCACGAATTTTTGATTTAGTTTCAGCATTTAAAAAACCTATTTCATACAGAAAATCTATTACTGGTTTATTGTTTATTTCATATAACAAGTTTTGTTCGCATTTGGTAATTCGCCCGATGTTTTGCATAATAATCGCATTTTTATTAAATGAGGTGATGTGAAATTTCGGTGATACACTCTCCCCTGCGAGTAATAACATCACCACTGAATCGCTAAAAAATTCCCCGTTATGTATGGTGATTACGCCTTTTTCGCTTTCACTCGTCAAACGTTCAACGTCTACAGAAACTGAACCGAAAACCGGGATTTCAGTGTCAATGTTTGAAATAGCTTCTAAGTATTCACCAGGATAACGCTCGGCACAAACCGGTGCATACATAAGGCATAGTTTTGATTCTGGTGCATCAGGCAGAGCAGATAACTTAGATTTTAGTTTTAAAAAACACTCTTCAATTAAAGGGGCAGAGTTCATAATATTCTTGATATTTTTAGTACGCGATGCAACAAAGTGGCATTCATCACACGTAAGAATCATGATTGTAATTAAATAAATCCCAATTTCGCCATTGGCGTTTTGTGAATCGACCGCAATCCCAGCTGTTTCAAAAGGGAGTGCGTCACAAATCGCCTTGCAGACACCAGAATAAACTGATGATGCATGAGCCGTCACAATTCCGATAGAGTTTTTTCGCAAGTTTTGAGGCAATCCATGGTGCGAAAGTTCTTTTTGTAAACACGCCACCGCTTCTGTAACATCATCAACTTCATCAATCGTAATAACGTAAGATTTCATGATTCTTCCATCCTTCAGTAGTATATATTATTCCGCAATGAAACTCTTGCACCTCACAGCAAAGCAGTTCGGGAGCTTCATTGCTCAAAATATCCCTGTTTCTCGCCTTTCTCACGAAAAGTAACCGAAAATTCGCTCATTATTAGGAGGACATTAAACAGGTTCTTAGAATTAGTTTTAATCCACAGTCACAGTCTGAGCGTCAAAAACTAACCCAGCTTTTTTGAATTCGTTTTCTTGTTTTATGAACAAATCTACTAGGTTAGGGTCGAAATGTGTTCCGCTACCTGCTTTTATGATTTTTACGGCATCTTCATGCGAAATCGCCTTTTTATACGGACGTTCCGAAATTAGAGAGTCATACACATCAGCAATCGCCATAAGTCGCCCTTGTAGAGGAATTTCTTCGCCTTTTAGCCCATTAGGATAACCAGTTCCGTCCCATTTCTCGTGATGTGTTCCAGCAAAAATCTTTGCGTGTTCCAAGAAAGGGTCTGGATTAGGCGTACATTCCTGGATTTTTTCAATCACCTCAACCCCGTAAGAAGCGTGCTTCTTGATTTTCTCAAATTCGTCATTAGTCAATCGTGCAGGTTTGTTTAGAATGTTGTCACTAATAGCAATTTTGCCGACATCATGCAATCGGCTTGATTGTAAAAAGAAATCGATTTTCCAATCTTTAATCACTTCTTCATACATTCCGCTTTTTTCTAATGCTTCTATTAAGATTTTTAAGTAATTTTGAATACGCTCAATATGTCCGCTGACTGAATAATCACGACATTCAACCAGCTCCGTAATCGTGCCGATGATTGCGTTTTGTAAACTCGTCACCGCTTCAGCTTTTTGATTTACCATATTGATTAAATTATCATTATAATCCCTAAGCTGTTCACGCTGGGTTTCGATTGTCATATGAACCTGTACACGTTTTGCAAGCAATCGAGGTTCAAAAGGTTTTGAAATATAATCAACCGCACCGAGGCTAAGACCGTTTAACTCACTTGTGCTGTCTCCTCTCACAGTTATAAAGATGACTGGAATATCTTTATAACGATTATCAGCTTTAAGAATTGTAATCGCATCATATCCACTCATCTCAGGCATTTCAATGTCAAGCAAAATGAGGTTAGGAATGGTTTTTTTTAGCATAGTAAACATCTTGTCTGCCGAAGGTATAGTAATTACGCTATATTCCTCTGACAAAATATCTTTTGCAATATTTAAGTTTGTTAAATTATCGTCGACTATAAACAAAGTTTTTCGCTTTTTCTTTGATTTCTCGGTTTTTTCGATTTTCTCCAAAGATTCCATTTGAGTTTCCCCCCTCTTTGTGTTTGTGAAATATTAAATCGCAAGAAAAGTCTTGACTTTCGTTATGGAGCAATATTAACACATCAAAACAGATAACCACACTTAATTATATCACAAAATCACTTAAAATAAAAGGCTTTTTTGATTTTTCTATAAATATTACTAAAAAGAATGGTGATATTTGTGTATGTTGCACAAAAAACACTTGATTAAAACAAAATTTAGTTAACGATAATCCTAAAAATTTCCTTGTAAAAGTCTATTACTTTCTCTTTTTTGAGTTTAGACAACTCACGCGATAAGGCTGTACGTTCAATGTTTAAGTATTCTGCCATCTCTATACGGCTAGGAACTGTAAATATTTTACCAGCACCATCAACAGGTTCAAATGCTGATTCAGAGGAGTATTTTTCTTGATGCAGTCTAAGATACTGGAGAGCTTTTTCACGAGTGTTTGGTTTAGTCAAGCAGGACATTCGTTTTTGTAAAGCGTCAGTTAATCGAGAAAGTTCGGCTATAAAATTAACGATAAATCTCCCGTGTTCTAAACAGACTTTATGACATTGACGTGTGAGTTTTCTAAATGGTACTAATAAAACCACAAGATTATCGTCCGCAACATAATCTGTTTGATGTACCGGATTTTCGGTGTCAGCAACAACCATTCCGATATACCGTTCAGGGATTAGTGTGACGGCAAAATGTGTATGAGCTGTTCCTTTTTCAAAAATTGTTTGATTTTTGGAGAATTTCCTACACGTCACCGAAAGGCAATCACATAAAATTCTTATGTCTGTGCTGTTTAGCCCAGCAAACAATCTAAGATTTAGCTGTTCAATTTCGTTGTAATTCACACTTATTCTCCTTCTTTTTTAACAGTCTTACAAAGCCAAACAAGATGTCCGTAAGCGGAGCTTTGCTTCGCTATAGGACATTGACGTAATAAATTGGATAGCAAATTGATATTTTCTACTCTAATTTTATCACACTTGAAAAGTTTTGTCAACAGCAGACACAAAAATAATTTAATCGACTATAACAATTTCTGAGATTAAAAAATAATGTTCGTAAGTGAAAATCGCTCCACTTACGAACATTCTTTGTGAGCAGGCAAAGCAAAACGAGAGCACGTCACAGAGGTGGCTCTGCCATCTCGTAGGGATTAACTTGAAGTCTCACACCGTCGTCGAGTTCACCCCGACGGGGGAAATGTTCCCCCTCTGGGGCCTACTCTTGTTTTGCCTACTTACGTTTACGAGTTGCTGCCACTACACCAAGAGAACCGAGTGCGAGCGAACCAAATGTCACAAGCTCTAATGCTCCAGTCGCTGGGTTTCCTACTTCGTCACCCATTACTTCGTCTTGTTCATCTTCGTCTTCAGCGGTATCAGTGTTAGTTTCGTCTTCGTCACGTTCATAGTTGTCATAGGTGTTAGTTTCATCTTCATCACGTTCATAGTTGTCATTGTTATCATAGTCGTCATTGTCGCGTTCCCCATAATAATCTTCGTCATCGGCATATTCACGTTCTTCTTCGGGGTCATCGTCTCGAACTTCACCGTCGTCGTCGGCTTCATATTCGCCATCGTCTATATCTTCATCATCGACTATTTCTTCTGCACCGTCAGTTACACCATCGACTACGTTTTCTGCACCATCTAACACGCCTTCTGCTGCACGACCCACTCCGTCAAATACGTTAGCTGAAGCTGAACCTACGATTGCTAACGCCATCAAAAAACCTGCTGAACCTGATATTAATTTTTTCATCTTGTTACTCTCCCTTATACTAAATTATTAAAATTACTTTCACAGCTTTATAAAAGTTCGGGTGTAATTCTATGCGATATTACCGAACATTCTTTTTACATTCTATTTGCTTGAATTACTGATAGGTTTTTGACCTATCGTTTTTATTATTGCAGACGCTGTGAGAGGTATAAGGTGCAATTTTTGGTGTAAAGAATCACCTAAACAATTTCAAGCTCGACATTGACCACAAACTCTGAATTTCGCAAATAATCTTGCCAGATTATACTGTTATCGCCTGATTCTGTCACACGTTGCCATAGTGAAAAATCGTGATGTTTAACCACGTCTTCAAGACCGATTAAATCTCCGCCTAATCCCGCTATAAATTCAAGCGAGGTTTGAATACGATTTTGTATAACTAACGCCGCTGGTTCTTTTAACTTCTCAAGTTTTTGTTCGGGACTATATGAACTGTCGATGTTTGCAGAAAAGTTGATTTGAAAAACCAAACGTTCATATTCGCTATTATTAGTATTATCGAAATAATGACGGATTTTCGTTTTAGATTTAAGCAGCTCAAGACTATGAAACTCTTCATCGTACCAAAAATCAAAGCTGATATTATTGCCGCTATTGTTTACCAATGCTATTCCAGAGGTGTACTTTTCTTCTAAGAAATGCGAAGTTCGGTCACCACACGTTTTGTTTGTTTGGCAGAACAATAAATATCCGCCGTCTGGAACGATTTTAGGCTCTGGCACTGTTGAATCGCATTTTTGTGTTCCAGCGTTTTCGGTGTTTTGAATTTTTAACTCAGCACGCACGTCCGTTTCCTTAATTTTTAGCATTGGTAAAAAGACCGAGCCGCTTGTACTATAAGAATTTGCGAAGATTTCATAGATATTATACACTGGGAAAAGCCCGATTTCCCTTGAATCTTCTAAAATTGATAAAAGTCGATTTTTTGTTACGCTTTCATCCTCAAAAGTCTGCGTTAGTAGGTCTTCAGCTTTACCGTGCGCACCCGAAACGTATACGGTTGAATGTTTGTCGGCGTAGAGCAAATATTCTCTAAGAACCTTAGTAATATCACCTTTGAAAATGCTTTCTCCTAAAATCAACATTTGATTGTGCGAAAAAAACAGCTCTTTTCCGACGGCTGAACGCACTCTCCTAATCGCTGAATATATATTTGCCCCTTCGCCGGAAATAGCTTTTAGTGAATTTTTGTTCTCGCTTTCATCAGAAGATTGCCCCATAGAATATTGCACCGTAAAAGTGTAGATTCTGCTATCATAGTCTTTATCAATTCCTGCCATCTGAACTATAATTCGAGGCTCTATTCTGGCGAAGACGCTGTATTCTTGACAGCTTGTTAGTATAATTGTTAAAATCACTATTAGGCTAATCCAAGACAGCTTTAGTGCTGGTTTTATTTTCATGAGATTTTCCTTTCTTCTGATTATGCTGGGTTTTCTGAAGAATTGCGACGGTAATCGGGAGAATAAATGCGATTATAACCAACGCACACGCTAAAAACACTTTTACAACCATGCTCTCAAATAAATTTTCGTTCCCGATAAAAAAAACAGTCGTCACCGCACTCAAAACTACTAAAATTGAAGTTGTGATTTTTGCGAAAGGTTTGTGTGATTTCATATCAAAGTGGATTAGTTCAGCCAAAACAATGCGAATGCAAATAAATGCGAGTGTGACTTTTAACACTCCACCAATAATCGCCGCTGTAACAAACAAACCATCGAGGCGTTCTAAAACATTTAGTGTAGCAAAAGTCGAAATAGTGTACAATGGGTAAATCACGTTTGAAAGAAATCGCCCTAATACAGTATTATAAAGCAGGTTCAACCAAAACGCTGATAGTAGTACAATCGGTAAATAATATAGAACGCTTTTATGGCTCTGCGATTTAGTAACCAACGTCTGTTCGTTTTTACGGCTTCGGACAAAACCTGCTAACGCTGCAAAGAAAAATAGTTCATCACAGCGTATAATATCATTGAATATAGTCATAAAAATGCTCTCACCAGACATCTCACCAAAAGATGCAAATGGCGAATACAAACGAACGAACTCGAGCTTTTGCAATACCATAAGTGGTGACAATAAAATAACAGTGAGAAACATGATTAACGCAAACCCCGCAATTCGTGCTGTCGCTTGAATACCCTTAATGCTCCCATACCAAATCACCGAAAACGTGACTAATACAAAAAAGATTGGTGTCAGATAAGCCAAAATCGTTTGCGATATAAACTCGTTTAATTGCAATGAAGTGTATAAAACGATATACAACATTCGCAAAATAATAATGCAACCTAAAAACCATTTCAAAACCTTTAAGAATAGTTTAGAGCTTTTAGCTTTGAACAGATTTTGTTCGCCCACACTTCTTTGTGCGAACATTAGAGGAATATAACAGCTAAAAATCAAAAGTGTAGAAATGCCAAATGTTACAAATCTGCTCATATTAAATTCGGCACTTGTTGTGTTATAAAGTGGTACAGTTAGCGAAAACAATGCACTAAACGCTAATAAAGACATAAGTTGCACAAAACTGATTTTAGAATCAGCTTTAGGGAGTTTTCGTGTGTTAGAGTTTATTGCATGGTTCATTTACTCACCCCCGTCATTCGGTTAAGATTTACGTCTTTTTTAACGAGTTTGTACCAGTCTAATCTCACGAAATAGTCACGCATTCCTCGTAGAGTAAATGGAGTGAGTGGTGCCATATAAGGCACACCGTAAGCAGACATTGAGCAAACTTTGAATAACACTGCAACTCCTAAAGCCGTAATTCCGAACAGCCCAAATAATCCGCCAGCGAGTACAAATCCAAATCGCAAAACAGCGATTGTTGGATACAAGTCTGGCACTATAAAACTGGCGATTACGCTAAACGCAACTACCAACACAATAGGTGCGGAAATAAGCCCTACTGAAATCACAATATCCCCGAGTACAAGCCCGCCGACAATGCTGACTGCATGACCTACAACTGATGGTAATCTAAGCCCCGCTTCACGCATGACTTTAAATATTACGATTACAATTACAGCTTCAGCGAGAATAGTAAATGGCGTTTTCTGCTCTGAATTGATTATATTAAAAAGAATATTAGGCGGAAAAAGCTCAGGGTGAAAATTAGTCGCCGCCACAAAAAAACCAGGTAGCAAGACGCACATCAAAAATGCAAAATACTTCACTATGCGTACAAAACCAGTGAAAATATTCAGCCCTGTATAATCGTCAACCGTTTGGAAATGCTCGGTGAATAACAGCGGTAGAAACAGTACATAAGGTGTGCCTTCTACCATAACAGCTATTCGCCCGTCATACAGCTTTGCGGCGAGGCTGTCTGGCCTATCGGTAATGCCAACCTGCGTAAAGAGGCTGTTGCCTTCATCTTGTAAAAAAGGTTCGACATATCCACTTTCAAGAATCATGCTTATTGGGATTTTTTCTAAACGCTCCTCCACTTCTTTAAGCATTTCGGGGTCGACTTTATCCTTAAAATAGCAGACTGCTATATCCGTTTTAGAATATTCGCCGATTGTAGAAATCTTTGTGACAAAATTAGGTGAGCGTATTCGTCGACGAACGAGTGAGATGTTAAATCGCAAAACCTCACAAAACGCTTCGCACGAACCTCTGATATTATCATGGATTAGCGGGCGTTGAACACCGCGCGTACTAAATCCTTGAACGCCTACTGCAATTGCATAATCCACGCCATCGATTAAAATGCAGGCAAAACCTGACATAAAGAAGAGCGATAGTTTTTCATAAGTCTTAGCCTGATTTTGCTCAACCGCAATCAACCTGCTTTGAACTTTTTCCATAAGCTCAGATGGTTCAAGAGGTTCGCTATCAACGTGTTCAGTCGTTAATGTGGTGAGCGGGTGATAAATCAGCGTCGAAATCGTCATAGTATTTATTAAACCCTCAGCGGTGATTATACAGGCATTGCAACCAGCGATTTTTGCGTGTTTTACAACAAGTTCGCTTGTATCGCCCACCATTTCTGTAAAATTTACAAGGGTAGTCTTTAAGTCTTCTGATATATTTTGTTTTGGGTCGAATTTTTCAAATAAATTTTCTTTCATAATATGATTATATTTCCCGAAATCGGACAAAATATTACAAGGGCAACACCGCACAATTCCAGCGCGCGGAACACGCAGTCAAATTTTTAGCCAAATAAGGCAATTTTGAGGCGAATAACCCAGTTATTCAACGAAAAATTAACGAAATTTGGATGGAAATATGCAAGTGGAATGTATGCTGTGAATTGTGCGGTGTTGCCCAAGCTGATTTTGAAAATCACGTGGAGGTTATATGTTAAATTTAATTTTAAGAGCTACTATACTATACCTATTAGCGATGAGTGCGGTTAGATTTATGGGAAAAAAACAAATCAGCGAACTTCAACCGTCTGAGCTTGTAACAACAATCATCATTTCGGGGATTGTTACTATGGCTTTAGAAGAATCCAACCTTTCTATTATAGCGGGAATAGTTCCGATTATGTTAATTGTATGCCTTGATGTGATTATTACCGGTCTTAACCTAAAAAGCCATAAATTTCGCCGATTAACAACTGGTATGCCAGATGTGATTATTTCTAATGGCAATATTGACCAGCTCAAATTACGCAATTTAAGATACACAATTGATGACGTAATGGAATCAATGAGAGAAGCTAGCATTTTTGATATAACTGAAGTTCAACACGCAATTGTTGAGAATACAGGTAAAATTAGCTTCTACAAAAAGTCAGACGCTGAAATTAAAGCAGGTGAGGGTAATGCCTGTGATGCACCCGCTCCACTCATCAAAGACGGGCATTTAGTCAAAGCTAACTTGAAACTAATTGATAAAGACCACGATTGGGTAAGAGGCATTCTAAATCAAAAACGCCTTTCAGTGAAAGACGTTTTTCTTATGACTGCTGATTGTAATGGAGGGTATAATTTAGTCGAGAAACAGAGGTAGATTTATAACAAACCTTTAGCAATAACACTTCTTTCAATGAAAAGCACCCCATCGTCACGAGTTTCGATTCCCCATTTTACCAGTAAAATCTCCCCTCCGTTTATTTCGAGGGCGGTAATACAACGTGGGTGAACACAGCTCCCAGTATTGAAATAACTTCCATTTTCTTGAGGGTTTGTCGGAAATTTTGCACGATGAGTATGCCCAGCAATCAGCGTTTTTTGTTCACGCAAAACCCAATCTACAAGCCGCCTTTCGATTTTATTTTGTTTAGCACGATTTTCGGCAGTGCTACGAGGGTCTTTCATCCCGATTAGTTCGAGCGGTCGCCATACATTGCGTACAAGGAATCGCCCTAATCGCCAGAGCTGGTCACAAAGCAAGTCTCCCTGATGACCGTGAATTAAGTAAAGCCTATGTTCTTTATATCGTAAAATTAGGCTTTCAGACACGTTCAAATTACTGAACAGTGGCAGATTTTTACCTTTATGCTCATCATAATAGACAGACATATTTTTATTAAGCCACTTTGGGCTTTTTTTTACTATGTCGTGATTCCCATAAATTGCATGAAATCTTTTTGCACGTTCAAACTTTCTTAAAAGCCAAAATATATGAGTGTTTTGAGCCACAATCATGCTAAATTTACGATTCTCCCACAATTCGTCACAATCGCCGAGTTCTATATATGTATATCCAGTGTCGAAATATCGACGGAGTGCTGTAAAATACGTCTTTTCATTATCAGCGAAGTTGTCGTTTAAATCTCCAGTTCCACGATGACAATCACTGATGATTACTATTTTTGATTGTTCATCAATCTCAAGTTCTTTGGCGTTATTGAATGCACGCGAAATACGGTTGCTCATAGATTACCCTCCTGTTCCCTCTTTAAGTAGGTCGATAACATTTAAAACAATATGCAAATTACCACAAAATAATTACCCAAAATATGACTTAAACAACATAACCTTTTGTGCAATTTGACGAAATTCATATTTAGACTTGTTTTAGTAGAGATATTGTGTTAATATTATTATTATTGAATGCCTCGCCCCTTAGGGCGGAAATCACTATAAATTCACGAAAGGGAGAAAATATTGGGAAAAGACCAACACTCAAAACGATTGATTGAATTAAAAAACATTCACAAAACCTATGACAACAAAAATATGGTTTTGAAAGACATTAACCTATACATCGAAAAAAACGAATTTGTGACACTACTCGGACCCTCGGGTTGTGGGAAGACTACGATTCTGAGAATTATAGGTGGGTTTGAAACGCCAACATCTGGTGAACTTTTGTTCGAAGGAAAAGATATATTAAAATCCCCCCCTCATAAGAGGAGGGTTAATACTGTTTTCCAAAACTACGCATTATTCCCGCATTTGAACGTTTTTGAAAATATTGCTTTTGGATTAAAAATTCGCAAAGTCGACAAAAAAGTCATCCAAAAAAAGGTCGGGCATTTGCTTGAATTAATCAGCCTTGAAAATTATGAAAAGCGTTCTGTGCGTTCGCTTTCTGGAGGGCAACAGCAGAGAATTGCAATAGCACGTGCATTAGCGAACGAACCTGAAGCATTGCTGTTAGATGAGCCGCTCGGTGCGCTTGACTTAAAGTTACGCGAAGAAATGCAAATCGAACTAAAAAATATTCATAAAGAGCTTGGAATCACTTTTATATACGTCACTCATGACCAAGAAGAAGCTCTTGCGATGTCAGACACTGTTGTGGTACTCCGTGACGGAATAATCCAACAAATTGACACGCCTAAAGATATTTATGATGAGCCTAAAAACGTATTCGTAGCAAACTTTATCGGAAAAAGCAATATCTGTGACGGAGTAATGCTCGCTGACTTTAAGGTGAAAATCGCTGGAACGCAATTTGAATGCTTAGACAAAGGTTTCGGAGAAAATGAAGCGGTTGATATAGTAATTCGCCCTGAAGATATAAGAATTGTTCAACCAGAACAAGCTAAGTTGAGAGCAATCGTTAAAGATATAGTGTTTAACGGGAGCCATTATGCAATTTATGTGGAAGTAAAGTCACACGTTCCAGAGCAAACACTGGATGAAATCAAACCACTCATATGGAGTATCTGGAGTACCGAACCTGCAAAAATCGGCGCAGAAATTGGGCTTGATATGATTCCAGACGCACTCCACGTAATGCGACGCACTTAATATAGTCGATTAAATCAAGAATAGGCTTGTCTTGTCGGTCTATTTTCCGCCATACTGCGTTGAAAATTTCTTAAATATCAACGGATATTCGCCAAAT
>JGI24703J35330_11748618_pt1 | contig 22317 bp, 20 predicted proteins | sample TergutNt197P1_FD_35330 | JGI IMG/M metagenome (IMG submission 35330)
ATCAATGGTGGAGCAGACCAAATCGTTATTTTCGTTCTGGTACTGTTTCCAAACTTCAAAGCGTACTCAGTGTATAAGAACATCGAAGTCGACTCAGGAGGAGGTGCAGAAGGTGGCAGCAAAGGCTTCAAGTATGCCTACAGCGACAGCATCGGCACTTTCTTTCTAAAGTCACTTCCAAACATGATCATCAGTTCTTTCGTTCTGGCGATCAGCATTAGTGGTATTCTTCTGAGTTCCATCTTCACCGTGGCTGACATCTTCATCGTGAACGCTCACCGCTTCACTCAGCTAAACTTGGTGGCAATGGTGGATAGCTTGTTCGGTACCATGGGACTTTACGACTTCAACCTCAACCCTTCCAACACTCCGGACGGAGCGATCGCAGAAACCATTGCCAGACATGCCATGGCTAACATTGCAAGAGAGTTCCCTGCAATCACTAACGAACAGGCTCAGGCTCTAGGTACAGTCATTGAATCCCGCGTTAGAACGGACTTCTTGGGTGGGTATGGAGCGGGGCAACCCGAGGCCATCAGAAGGATGGCAACTCTGGTAAGAGAGACGACTGCGGATGGATCTACTATGCCCGAGGTTGATACCATTGTGGGAACCCCAACCATGTGGAATCAAATGAGCTTGAATGGTACCCCAACAATCAACAACAACCCTTCTGGGGGACGCCCGATACCTGGTGGGGGTCTTCTTGGAAGCCATCACACCATCAATCTGCAGGAGCTTTTAGAACAGGCTAATCTGGGTACTAACCCTCAATTAACCTCTAGCTTCCTGCACTTTAACCTGCAATGGAATTATCACGCAGGAGATGGTGCTTTCCACACAACTCAGCAAGGTGGAACACAATAAACATCCAACAAGATACACCGGTAGGTGGTTTCAGAGTATATCTCTGAAACCACCTACCTTATTTTTTTCGTTATGAAAGGAGACACCAAGATGACCAAAATGAAAAGGTTCATAACTGCGGTTTTTGCAGCTTTCCTTTTTATGAGTAGCATTCCCGTACATATCTTTGCAGACTCCATGATAATGGTGCAAGATTCTAATAGAAATCATTACAATCCCATAGAAGCTCTAGCGGCTATAAGAGCTATGCCACAAGTCTCGACTATAGAATCGGGAGAGTTCAACATCAACAATGCAGCTCAACAAATTCACAGATTGACACAAGCTTACGAGATTGCTCTTATCGCAATGATTCGGTACCAATCAGAAAGCCCTGGAGCAACCGCAGAGTTTGAAGAAATCAGAGAAGAACTGATTGGGGTTATGCATTCAATCAGAAATATGAATGCTTCATCCAATCCTTCCTTCACTGGAGAGAACGCCGAACGTTTGACAACTCTTTACACACAGTTCATTGACCATCTCCCATTAGACCCCGACGCATTTCCCAATGATGTTGATCAAGCAATAAATCTCTTGAGAAATCAGTTTCTTCCTTCTTCTATGCCGGACCTAGCGCAGTCAGCAATCAGCATTGCTTACCACATGGGGCGCATGGAAGGGGACGCTGTACCTCTCATCTATGACTCAATGTATGGACTTGTAGGGTTCAATGATAGATGGGGGGCCGACCCCAATGTCTTGTACACTAATCACCGATTGAACGATGGGCCAACTTCTTCCCTTACCGCCTTCTTCGGGTTACAAGCAGGACAGAACGCCACCTCAGAATGGGCTCACATCCTGAATCAAATTCGACGTCAAGCAGATGACACAACAACTCACTATGTGGCAAGGGAACTCAGGAATCAAGATGATCTCCTTCTCCGAAACGTAGCACATGTCCGACTGTCAGATAACATAGATGAAGAAATGATTGAAGAAATCATTGCAGCTCACATGACTAGAGATCTTCAGACAGTGGATAGACTTCTAACGAATGATAGTCTCTGGTACCCAGAAGTGCTAGCTCTGAGCGGCATGACTAACCAATCATCTGGGCCCGCACTCACTAACTTCCAATTAGCAGCTTTTGCCGCGACGGCTGTTTATACTCCATTCCACTCCATGGTCGGAGATGAGGAGTATATGGATGCGTTGTTCTATTTGTTAGGGGTACACAACGATGACCTTGATGGACAGTACGAAGTCAGAAACACATTCAGCCGACTAGCTCAGTATCTAAAACCCCTTTACGGATTCTTAGATGCAGAAACAATGACTAGGGGAGCCACACACGACTGGGGTGCATCACACGACGAGAATTCAGGACCTATGGTTCAGCTGGACTTAGGGTCTGTTTTCCACGTCATTGAAACCGGTAGAACCCTGATAGGAGGGGTTCTTCCTGGAGTAATGAGAAACGATGGAAACGCCTGGGTGTTCAGCCACAACGCTCTTCAGCAAAACTCAGAGGGGGATTGGTCTGTTGCTTCTACAGTTCTAGAAGGGGGTCGTTATACTAATACCTCAGGATTGGCAATCCAGGCAGTTCTAGAAGTGAATGCCGAGTACTCTGCCGGCGCCGCAAGGTTGGGGAGAGATGCCCATTATGTAACAACACCCGGATCAATAACTGCTGGATTGTTAACTAACATTTATAACTCCTGGGGACACAGAGCAGACTTTCACCGACTGTTGGAACAACCACTTTTCCTTAATATTTTTGGGGATATTGTGCTTGCAGACTCGACCATAGTGTTACCTGCAGCAGCGAACCCAGTTTACTTTTCCACACAACCTGTGAACTGGTCCGGAACTGAGGGATGGTGGTATAACCCTTTCACAGTAGCTTTCTACGGATCTTACCCTGTCTTCGGAGGAGATAGATTCTCTCCTTTCATAGCCAGCCAGTCTGATTTTGATAAATGGATGTTTGCCTTCTTAGACTCATCGGACCTTCATTTCCCGGGTCATTCCCCTCAAGACCATGGCGGAGAAGCCTTTAGAGCAAGAGCTTCTATGCTTCCAGTTTCAGCCTCCGGACTAAGAATGACAGCTAGGGTTAACTATACTTCTTTGTATTTCTGGCCCAACTTCAACATGGTAAGTCCTAACTCAACTCAACAGATGGTTACACTTACGGCTATAGGAAAAATGGATGGTGAAGTCAAAATGTACGGGGGACTCCAGTTCCAGACACATGAGACTTTATTCGGAAATACAAGGATGAACATAGCACGGTTACTTCCAATTAGAGGAGATGGTTACACAATTCTTCCTCACTTTCCCGCAGAGGTTATAGGAACCGACATGAACGTGGACAGAAGAGCCACTAGAAGAATAGCAGCAAACATGCTTAGTTATATCAGCCAAGTGGACGCATCTGGTAATTTCATCAACTGGGATAATGATTCAGCTCCAACCGGGAATGGGCTTCTCAGAGAAGCCTTCATGTTCTATTCGGTAGCACTTCCGGTATCAGGAGGGATTGCAACTCCTAGAGCTTTTGCACAGAACATCGCTGACCAACACAGAATCGAGCAAGGAGACATGGGTCTTCTAGAGGATATGATCATTCGTTCGCACAGATTCATAGACTCTATAGCAAGAAACTCAGAAGGAGTTTTAGGTCTAGTTAACATTGATGATGTGTCTGGGATGCCCCAGCTGTATCTGTTCATTCACCAATATTGGATGATAGTTTTCCTTGTCTTCACAGTCATTCTTGTTACTGTTTTCCTAAGGTCAAAGAATACTAAACTAACTCTCTTCTTAGGATTCTTTCTGTTCCTGGGAACATTCCTCCTCATGTACGTGATTCCAAGATCCCTCCCCACACTTGTGGCTAGACCTCTTCATTTCATGAGTCAAGACCTTGTAGCAAGGACTGTTCTTATGGATGGTGAGAGGTATTCTCTTGTCTTTGACGATCAACAGAGCCTAAACATGGGAAGTATAAAACTCTACAATCTCAGCCTGTATCAAACCAGAGATCTCAGAGCAGCCAGTCATAGAAATCCCAATGATTTCATGGGGGACTTCATGTGGTTAGATGAGAGGGTTGGTATCTACACAATCGGAACTGAGATTAGACAAGACCTCAGAAGGTTGTGGCAAATCACCTCGATTCAATCTCACTATGTGGAACGCTATCAAAGTGCGGAACACAACAGTCCTTTCTTGATTCGACCACTAAACATGTACCAAGGGGATATCTTCAGTTACCAAATCCTTGCTAACTATGAGATAGCAAACGCGGAGATGATGAACCACTACAGTCCTTTTATGTTCATGTACGAGGGGATAATATACACGATGAACACGTTCCTCAGAGTGTACGATATTCCTAGATCCTTGGTTCTATTCCCTGATGGGTTCGCCAAAGACGCTTACATCTTCCCCAACTTCGTGGTTAGTCTTCCGTTCCTTGCATTGATGCCTCAAGCCACAACCAACTTGGCTAGCACACCTCAAGGCATCGTTCAGTGGAACATTCTGCAACAACACTTCCCGAACCCCGGAGACATAACTCGGATGCAATGGCTAGTGGAGACCGAATGGATCGATCTGCCGGCCTCAGCTAGAGAAACAATCTGGGGGCAAACCATGTTTAGAAACGGTTTCTTTGATCCAGCTTTTGGGAGACAACGTAGACAGATTTTGGTTAACCAAACAAACGACGCTGTTTACAGGTTTCTGATTGGGCTTAGACCTGAATTAGGTCTGGTGTCTGATGAGAACATTTTGAAACTAGCTTCACTTCATGCAACCATGGAGTTCAACAATCATATATCAACCATGTTCAGCCAAGTGTATCCTCAAAACCTTCCCGTTAGTCACATCAACGCATCTAACATTCTTACGTCTGCTCACTTGATGGAGAGCGGAAGGTTTGTGTTCTACGGTGCTGACTTGACTGATAACATTATCCATCACTACGGACTTCTAGGACTTATCCCATCTATGATTGCCCTCATCAGCCTGATAGTGTTGTCAGCCATTAACTCCTGGGGAGTACCAATCCTTTATGTGGGGGGAGCTCTTTTTATGATAATTGGATCTCTTTCTCATTGGAACGTTAAGATGGGGGTTTACTTTTTCTTCCGCATGTTCATGAGCCTGATAGGACTTCAAGTCGGAGTCATCCTCATTCTCAATATGTACGGAGTTTGGGGAATACCTATGCACATTCTGGCAGTTGCCTTTCTTTTGGCTTTGCTGACTTTCTTTGTTATCGTGCAAATAATGAAGGGGGTTCAAGGAGCTTTCAAGGTTGCACAAAACACCAACTCGGCGCACCAACAAATAAAACAATTTAGGAGTTAAACATGAAAAGAACATTCTTTCCTCACAACCTGCATTCGATATTTGCAGGTTCGACGGAGGGAGTGTCCAAAAATACAAAGACATCTATGGGAAGACTTTTGGTAGTCTTCTTTCTAGGTGTCTTTTCTTTTTTGGGACACTATCTTATGTCAGACCTAGACCTCGGGTTCTTAGGGGTCATAGTAGGTTTTGCTGTGGGAGCGCTCCTTTCACTCTATGTCTGGAACAAGTTTTTCATAGACCATAGGTCAGAGAAGTTCGAGAACTCCAAAGAAAACAAAATCTACAAGTTCGTTAAAGTCTCCTTTGGTTACAATAAGGATGACAAAGAGTACATCGGAGATGCGGAGATGTATCGTCATGAAACCGGACATAGAGGTATAGCCTTCTCAGTCAGCATCGGAAACCAAACCGACGAGGGAAAGGAAACTACCCAAGAGTTTCTCGACGATATGATAAATTTCTTTAGTCATCAAAACCAAGAGTTCGACATCACTATCACTAAAGACTCTTGGGAAGGAAGCAATATGCAGAAGCGACAACTCAAGAGGATTGCTAAGTCCCACGATAAAAAACTCAAAGACACACTCATCAAAATAGACATCCATCAATCCAAGATCGTAGAGAATTCTAACGTTCAGCGAATGACATTCTGTCTTTCAGCAACTGGCAGGAAGTCTACAGTTCTAGGGGAGTCTTACACTTACGTTTCCAAGTGGTTCGAAGAAAAGGGGAAGTACTCTTCCGTGAGAGATATTCAGTGGCTTCATGGCAAGGATTTAGTTCAAGTATTCTGTCAGTACCTGGGCACCAGAACCCTTGACATTAGTCCTAACGCCAACCCCAATCAACGGGTCAGCCTAGACACCAGACAGATGGCTTACGTACACAGATCTGAAGGATTCGACACACACCTTCCGACACACAAACGAGCAGTGGACATCCAAGCAGTGATGACTAGAAAACCAAAGGAGAACAGATGATAATAAGTATCGCCCCAGTAAGGGAGGACTTAATAAAGTATCTATCTTCTAACTTGAGTATCAAGGTAGAAAATACTTACGTTAATTTGGAACAAGAGATTGATCAGTTCAAGAACGACATCAACCTAGTAGACATTTTTCTTCTTATAGATAACGAAGACCTTTTTCCTACGCTGACTGCGATGATGAAGGTGGTTTCTAAAAAAGAAACGTACATGTTCCGTCCTCATGAAATAGTTCTAGTAACGAACGAAGATCCAAAGAAATCCCCCACCCAAGATTCAAAGGGTAAGTTCGACGCATTCCAAAGACAAATGGGAGCAGCCGGGTATGAAGTAAGAATCGAAAGACTTAAGGTCATGGACCTCACGTCAGTCTACAAAGCTTTCTCTAAGGAAACATCCTTAGATGGAGATGACCTTAAAAAGCTTACAAAGTACAAAGCTTATAAGTCCAAAGGCTCAGTAGCGCTAAGACCTAGAAAAACAAAAGAGAACATTGTACCTGAAACAGGGCAAGTCGATCCCCAGCTGATGATCGAAAAGGATGCAAGGACAGCATCCATGTCTGGGGAAAAGAAAATCAATCTTTCAGAAACCTCCTTGGCTGTCCAGAAAAGCAGTAGAGCATCCATCGACTCAGCGCTAGTCGGGATAACAATTCCAGAAACAGTCTTCGTGACAGGTATCAGATATATCGGTAAGTCTACTGTTACGTTAGAAATAGCAAATGCTTTCACCAGACTTGGTAAAAGTATTGTAGGGGTAGATCTTACAAACCGAAATGACTGGGGACAACTGATGTCTTGGAACACTAAAGAATATTTGGTGCTCAAAGGGAACAGCGTCTTCAGAAAGAATTCAGAAGGATCAGTGTTCATCAACCTTTTCCACAAAGCTCTAAACACCAGCTTCCTGGAGGAATTGCCGCAGGTATATAATAGGAGTCAAATATATTGCGAGACTGATTTCGAAAATGTACCAGCTTTGCTCAGTAGCTCAAAGGCCAGCAAGCAGGTAATTGTGGTGATGGAGTATGACTTTACCAAGATCAGAGACACCGAATTAAAAGTCAAAGAACTTGTAAAGCAATCTCCTGAAGCTGTTATTCATGTCATCATTAACAACCGAGACCTAGATCAGGGTGATCTGAAAGACATGACTGATCTTCTGAATCAACGACTTCCCATGCTCGACACCATCGTCAGCTCAGACAATGTTATGCCACTACTAGAAAGAATGGAGGTCGTTTAAATGTACATTTATTTATCACCGGACATCATTCGATCTCCGTTAAACTCAGTTCACTATTCCTCACTAGGAAGAGAAGCCACCACCTTCTCGGACATAGAGTATCTTAGGGAACTGAGAGAGAAGTCAAAGATAATTGTATTCTTCGACAGCTCAGTGGATTTTCAAATGCTAGATAACTTCCGACTTATCCTGGACCTTGAGTATATCTTTGTGGTTAAGACTCAAGAGGATTACGACGTGGTCTCAGCATTTTACAAAACCCTCTTGATGAACTATTCCTCCATTAATGGATTGCTTATTAAAGCTATTGTTCATGAGGATCAGAACATCATTGAAGAGTTTCAAAACACCCAAGAACACAATCTGGATTCAGTTCCCAAAGAACTGGCTCAAGATGTGGTTAACTCCTTCACCGAAAAGGAGACAAACAAACGAGTAGCTGGAGCATATCTGAATATGCACACAGCGTACGAGAAGTCGGAAACCCGAAGAAAAGAACTAGAGCAAAAAAATCTAGAACAGCTGGAAGAGCTTTCAATCCTCAGAGGTGAAAACTCTAAACTGGGGACACAGCTTTCCACCTTCGTCGACACGTTCCAAGAGAAGGAGAGAAACCTCAGATCCATAAGCGCTCTCTCCATCATCAGAGAACTCAGCCCTTATAATCTTCCGCAGGACAAGATGATTTTGTACATGAAGGATTATGGTATGCCCAATAAGTTTAAACTTATCGAAGCGATCCATTCAGCCTCTTCGGTCTTGTACAAGAAGTACACAAAGGTTCTTGTTATTGCTGACACAAATGACTTGGATATCAACCTCATCCCCAGAGACTATCTAATCATCCACGATCAGATAAGTTCGAAGGACCTCCTAAGAGCTCAGTATATCGCTTCAGTAGGTACGTACACGGAAGTACTGGATAATATATTCCAAACCTCAGCCATCGATGCCCTAGTTATTTGTGACATGAGAAGACTGGATCGGGTCGACATCTCGGGGGAAACCTTGTATCTCAACTTGGTGCCAGATAACTATACTCAGATGAAGCTAGAGCTTAATCCTGAGATAACCGTCAATCCGTCCGGTAGAGCCAAGTATCAGTTCAAGGAAGAATTGTTTACAGACAAAGACTCAGACCCAAGGCACACCCAGTTAGTCAACAACATCATGCAAGAACTCCTGGATAGAAAGGGAGGTTTCTAATGGTCATTATAGATAAGCTGATTAAAGGGCTCACTGGTGGTTTCTTCTCCATAGGAAACTCCATCAAAGTAGCCTCGGGAGCTTTGGTCACTGAGAACGATAAGTACTTCACAGACCAAGGAGTAACTAAACAATGGTATGTAAAGAACATGCCTTGGGAGTACGAAGACTCTTTCATCACAAAAGTGACGGAGGAAATTGGTCAGATAGATCCTAGTCTGGTGGTCACTTTTCACTTAAAACCAAAGAAGGTTAACCTCTCAGTCAGAGACGACAGTTTCCTCAGAACTATGGAGAAACGGATTCAACGTTACGAAGATCACCAAGAAATTTGGGACAAGAACGTTTCCTCTTACAGAAAGAAGAAAGGGGTTTTCGCAGTCAGCCCGTTGGGCTCATTTAACATGACAGAGGACAAGATAGAAGGGATGCGTTATGAAGCCGACTCCTTTACTGATATCAACCTGTTCATCAGAAAAAGCAAGGGAACGCTTTGGTCCACAACTCTCCAAATCCAAGTTCGTTTCCCAACCATCGACACGATGAAGGCTTTTGAAAAAATGGTTGACGGTGTGATTTCGGACAACACCCGGATCAAAGACACTGTAGATAAGAAGATTGCTTCACAACTTGCGGCACACTCTCCTTCAGTCCGGAACGTCAATGGCTCAAAACAACCAGATTTTCTAGTTACCAACAAGAACCTGACGCACCTACTTCCTTATCAAAAGGAAGGAATAATCTGTCAGACAGGAACATCTCTAGGGATCAACCAATCCAACCTGACGCACTTGTATGCAGACCCTTACAGTTCTCCAGAGGGTTCTTCAAGTCTTACTTGTGGTAAGGCAGGTTCTGGTAAAACCTTCACAGGAATGTACCAAACCCTTCAACTGGCAGGAGCAGGGGTCACCGTTCTCTACATCGACATCAAAGGAACAGAGATATACCAATCTCTCAGCCAACTAATGGACTCCATCACAATGGTGGACTTCTCAGAGGAATCAGCATCTTTTCTTAACACGATGTTTATTTCTAAAGAGACTGCTAAGGAAATGGAGGATGACAAGAACCCCTCCAACAGGGTTCAAGGTTACAACATGGTTCAAGCAATGAAAGCCACTGCTGAAATGCTTAGCATTTTTGTAAACCTTCCTCCCGGAGACGAGAGAGAACAGGACATTGAGAACTCTCTGATGAATGCCGTACAATCTTACTACAACGATGTGGGTGTTGTAAACGAGAATCACGACACTTACTACAAAAGTCAGCAAATGACTTATGCGGGACTCATGACGTACATTGCTCACCAAAGAAATTCAGCCACCAAGGACAAAGAAAGGGAGCTTTACGAACTCATCCAGAAAAGAGTCGGGGAAAACATTCAGCGTTACAAACTCGAAAACAACAAGAACGCAATTCACCTCGAACAACTATATCAGTACTCAGTGATCACCTTTAACTTCAACAAGAACAATGAAATCAAACTGGGTCTTATAGACTCAGTGAGGGTCTATATGACGCTAATGATTACAAAGAGGATCGCATCTTACAACAAGCGACAAGGACTCTTCACCGAGCTAAAGGTGGAAGAGGGGCAGGAGTGTGTGAACAATTTGCCAATAGCCCGAGCAGTTTCTTCGATTGCAGCGGTTGCTCGTGCCATGAACCTTTCAGTTAACATGCTTATGAATAACATGGACGCGCTCAGAATCCCGGAGCTTTCTGGGTTCCGAGCCAATGTAACAAACTTCATCATAGGAAAGGTAGATGGTTCAGCCGTAGCCCTTCTCCGCGATGTATTCAAAAAAGAAAAACTTGCAGACGATGTGGAACTAATCATCAGCAAGCCAAAGAAGTACGAAAGAACTTTTGCTGTGCACTTCGAGGTGGGGCAAACTCAGTTCAACGCAATGACGAAATGCGAAGTCCCAGCCGACATAGCAGAAGCCTTCAAAACCCGTACAGTTAAGGAGGTTTAGTAATGAAAAAGGTTCTTTTCATTGGAGTGGCGTTACTATTTTTTATAGTAACGGCCACTCTTTTTTCTGACAATAGACAGTTCGTCAACTTTCTAAGAACAGGTCAGCAACAAGGAACTGAAGCCGGGTTCAGAACCAATATTTTTGGACGTAGGGGGGATGGAGTTGACCAGAACTTTATGGACCCCTCCGGATCAAACGCTTGGGGAGGTTGGGACCGCTCTCTTCAGATGCAAGGTGGAGGTTTCGATTATCTAGCCACACTCCAGGCAATCAGGGATAATCCAAACAGACCTCTAGACGGAACCGGAATGAGGGATTATCATGCCCTCAACTTCTTTGCAGCCAGTGCCAGAGGAACATGGCCCGCTTACAACGATATCCCCACTTTGGCATCAGCAATGTTCCTTAACGTACTCAACCAAAGAGAAGCCGGGTCAGCAGTATTCCTTCAAGAGTTCTTGGGACAACCTCTTCCAAACGGGGAACCCCTCACAGTAGCGAACACCAATCGAGCCGCCATGGAGCATTTCAGGCCTAATTGGCATGCTCATATGGTTGCGGCAGAAGGGGGACCTTACTTCAGAAGACATGCCGACGAAACTTATCCGGATGGTCTTTTTCACATCGAGAGATCTTCACCCACTGGTAACGCTGGAGCGAGGTGGAGAGATTCCCCCAGACCTGGGTGGGACGCTTTCAGCTCTATCGATCAAGCAAACTGGGCTCATAATTCTTTCAACGCAGCAATGATTTGGTGGACCCCTTATTTCTCAAGTCCGTCTACTCTTAGTGCCACAGGAGCTTTAAGGCACAATCGTAACACCTTCCATGTCCCTATTTCAGGAGTACCCTTCGGAGGTGGTAACGGGGTTCTCAATAACATGACGAATGGGAACAGACAGAGAATTGCAGATAGGATTCAAATCATGTACGATGATTTGTCTAGACAAATGAAGCAAGGAACCTTCACTGGAATGACGGATGCACTGATGGCTCACGCTGAGACGACAGCCATCTTAGTTCTGATCTATGAAGGATGGTATGTTTCTACCAGCAACACAAGAATCTTAGAAGGAACTTCTTTCCCCTGGTCAGCACAGACTGGAGCGATCCCCCTGGCTCAGAGATTATGGCCTGAAGAAAACATTCAAACAGCAGCAGATGTTAGAGAGTTGGTAAGAAGACACTCAGCCTCTTACGTGGAACTCATCCACAGAACAAATCCAAACCTTTCGATAGCCGATATAGACAGAATCTATGGTACAACAAACGGGGTTCCTAGAACTAGATCCTTGGCCGCAGGGTTTAACACAGCTTCTATGAATATGTATAAACCTTTAGGGACCATGGACGAGAATGCGGCTTTCCAAAGAGCGACTGAGTCAGATCAAATTCCATCTATGATGATGATGGATACTGTAGCTTTAGCTTATGCTTTTGATATGGCTACAATGGAGATTCCTAGATGGGTTAGAAGAGCTTTCAATGCCGGTCTTCCCCAAGAGATTGGTGGGGCACAAGTTGACCCAACGAACCCCCAGCAATTCTTCCAACGACTACCATCAGGACAGTTTGATCCTATGCATGGTGAGAGACGTCTAGCTATTTACGATGCACTGGAAAGACTGGGGTATAATTTCGGCGAAGTTGCACCAATCACCATCAGCCAGCTAACCCAAATCCACTTGCACCTGGGAGCACCTTATTCCCAGACAGCGAACGGACGTAGACTTAGAGAGGAAAACTTTCGCGAAGGAAACTCTTACAGAACTATTACAGGAAGCTATACTAGAGAGCCACGTGAAGGTCAACCGGGAAGAGTCCTCAGAAATGTCCACACCTGGGATCCTTTGTGGTCCCACATTCGTGCAACTGATTGTATGACCATTGTAAGAATAGGGTGGGCTCTTGGGAATGAGTCTGAATCTTGGATGGTTCATGAAGGGTATACTGGGACTGCCAGATCCACAGAGCCCTTTGTTCCGAGAACCACGACATATGCAGGAAGAGAGTGGGATGCCACTCTAATCCAAATCAACAGGCAGGGTCAGCCCATGTCCTCGTTCAATGCCGCAGAAGAACAAAGACTAGACGCCTGGTTCGACATCCTTCAACCTGGCGATATAATCATCAGAGGAGGGCACGCTGAAACAGTTCTTGGAATGAACAGAACTTCGTCAACAGTGTATTTCCAGCCGCATGAAACATTCTTTGTGGTCAGAGGAACAGCAAGAGTTACAAGAGTGTTGCCAGGTATGCCTGTGTTGATTGGAACCCTGGATGTGGATGGAACCGCAGGTATTCACAACTGGGGATTTAATAGAGGTGGGGACGAACTTTCCAGAATCTACAGAGTTTTCAGACCAGCTTTCAACATAAACCCGTAAGAAGGAGTAAGAGAAGACCAGTTAGATACGGTCTTCTCTCTCCTTTTCTTTTTGTAATAGGAGGAACTAACATGACAGACAGACAACAGAAAGAACTTAAAGCATTTCTGGAGTTCAGAAACAAGACCCTGGGAAAGAAGTATAATCTAAAGGGTTATCAAATTTTCAGCAACGCCGTAGCAGAAGCCATTGTTAAGGCCGAACCAATCTCCGTCCACTGTTTCAAAGATATCAAAGGATTTCCTCAAGACGGAGAAAGGATGAAAAAATATGCAGAAGACATCCTCAAATACTTTGGCGAATCAAAAGCGTTTTAAGATTCTAGAACGAACTCTTAAAAAAGGGTTCAAGCTGGAATTTCAGGTCGCATTCAGAATCCTAGCTGATATTCCACAAGCACAATCATTGATGGGTGTCACAATAGACGGACTCAGAAATCGCCCCACCACAATTGACATGATAGTTCTGGTGGGCAGAACTATCATGGTGGTGGAATTAAAAAACTATACAAATCTTCTCAAAGGTGATCTCACTGGAAAACCTTGGGAAGGGAGAACAGGGAGTAGAAGAACAAAGATCTCTTCCCCAATAAATCAAAACATGCAACACTCCACTTCCCTCTCAGTTGCACTCAAAAAACAAAAAATTAAACTCAGAGGAATCAGAATAGTCGATTATGTGGTAGTTCCGGATACATGCGTTTTAGATATTCCTGTTGAATTACAGCAGACCGTCCTCAAGGAATCAGATTTTCTAGCTAGAGTGCAGGTCGAAAGTTTAAATACAGGAACATTTATTATGGATGAAATAGAGGAGGCTATGAAATCATGGGCTGTTCAGTATGTGAAGGAAAAGGATTAGGGTCGGCATGCCCTGGATGCGGAAAGAAAGCATACATAAAGGCAACCAAAAAAGACCCAATTCAACAAGCTACTCAAAGAAAAATAGAAGAGTTCAAAGTACCTTCTTGGTATGAAGGGCGGAAGTTCGAACTTGAAAAAGCGATGACCGAGGAGGACACAGACTTCCAAAGAACGATTAAAAGCTTTCTAAATGACTTTGTTGGAAAGACCAGACAAGGAGTCGTGCCGAACAAGAGTTACGTCATTCTTCTCCCTAACGATTCTGGGAAAAGGATAGCACTTTATGAAGCTATCAAAAATTATGAAGCACACAACCTTCAGACAAGACTCACTGATGCTACAACTCTAGCAAGTCTCAACAGTTCCATCAAGTGGGACGATCAGTTTGAGTTGAGGAAACTCATTGAAGCAGACGTGACTTTCGTTTACGGGTCAGACTTCTCCAATAAAAGGTATACGGTCAGGCTTCTTCAAAGTCTGGTCAAGGCCAGAGCAGTTCTTGGTAGACCTACAATCTTCTTCGGGAGACAAAGTTACACAGAACTCAAGACAGATAAAGAAGATTTCTTCGATATCAGAAACAACCAAAAAGAAAACGACAAGCTCGAACACCCGTTCATAGCTGATGGTGTAATTGCCGTCGCCAACAAGAAGCAGGGGGTAAAATGACAATAGAAGAAATCAAAGAAGAACTCGCAATCCTCGAAGCCCAAACAAAAGAAGAAGGGTTCACCAAGGACGCCAGCGAGAACTCGAACATGCATATGGTAAACGACCGGATCGATGAGCTTCAGCAAATGCTTATGGATAAGGAAGATGCCTTAGAGATCAGAGAGGTCATAAAAGACGGTTCCATTCAAGTGGGCTCTTTTTTCACAATGTTCTATTTGATGGCAGAGGCCTCAGGGGACGATGTGGACACACCTCCAAACGCAATCCGATGCCAGTTGACAGCCAGAGTTGATGACTTGGATGACACCCTCCAACAAGACCCTTACCCCATCAGCGTCAGCTCCCCGATAGGAGAACAAATCCATAATAAATTCCCGGGAACTTATACAGTCCAAACCAAAAACGGAATGGTTATGGTAGAAGTGAGGTACTAATATGAACGGTCATGTGATGTACAAGGACAAGATTGTAGGGACGGTCGTGGATGGAGAGGTCCTAGACATCCAACCAGAAGCCCCCCAGTTTCTCAAACGATTCAGTTTCTTGGAACCCTGGCTTGAAAGCAGAGCATCAGATCTCACGAGAACACACATGAGAATGATTCTTCGGGCTCTTAGAATCCCAACACTTTCAGAAGTTAAATCAGTTCTTTTCGTTAATGCAGTATCAGTAACGGATTCTTTCTGGTTTAGATCTGAGGATAAGGTTGATCTTACCTGGGACGAAGTAAGGTTCAAGAAGCAGATGTTCGTGGATACCTCTCTTTTCGGGGATCCTTCTATACTACAGGCCCTCCCTGAGGTAAGTCCTGAGCTGACGAACATTGGTTCTTTTCACAAGGGTTGGATGCTCAGAGAAGGAAAGTGGTTCTTAGCTAAGAGAGCAACCAGACAGGAAGCTTTTTCAGAAATAATGGCTTATAAATTATCACAGCATTTTGGTTTTGACGCTGTTCCTTATTTTTGGGAAGAGGAAGACGGACTCATTACGTGTGAAAGTTTTATTTCTGAGGGAGAGAATCTTGAACACATCTTTAGCTGGGTAGGAGAGAACACAGACTACTCAGATTTTAAAGAGGTGTATGAGAGATTAGGTTTTTCCAACCAGTTTAGAAATTTGTATTTCATGGATGCTCTATTAATGAATCCTGATAGACATGAGTTCAACACTGGATTGGTAACTAAGAATGGGAAAGTTCTTTACATGGCTCCCAATTTTGATAACAATCTTGCTTTCATTTCTACAAAATTACCAGACAGCCCTCAAAGAAGAGGAGATCTCTTGACACAGGACTTTCTGGATGAGTATGGAAAACAAGATTTTGTCTTATATAAAGAGACGGTAAGTAAAATCTTGAAGGAGACTCAAGAGGAGGTTAATTCTTCTTTCGATTTAGATCTCCTCTTGGGGTGGATAATGAGCTCTTTTGGAATGTTGAACAATCCAGATCCTTTCGAGGATTCAACAAGCTTCTCTTAGGAGGAAACAATGAAAAAACTTTTAGCCACAGTCGCAATGACAGTAGGAATCCTTTTCCTCGCAGGTTGTGCTCAACAAACTGAAACACAGAGGAATGAGGCAGCCAACCTCAACATGGGACTCCGGTTAGCTCAGTCCATGTATGTGTTTCATCCTCATTACTTGATCGAACAAGATCAGGAAATGCAGGACATCATGGCAGACGATCTTTATCGACGGATGTCACTCACCAACGATCAACGACAACTCACTGCTTTTCTCCGATTCGAGAACACTCCTTCTGAGATCAATCTCATCCATCAGGAGTATGGCAGGGTTTTGTTCTATTTTATTCATCCTAACATCACAAGAGATCGAACCTTCCAGTTGGACTTCAGAATGGACTACGAGACTGGATTGGTTACACACATAAATGAATCTGAAGTATTCTTTATGTTAGGCTCAGGCCGTTGGTACTGGTAGTACTCGGTTTTCTGTTAGCTTATTTCTTCTACAATGACAAACTTTCTAAAGCCGAGTTCATAACACTGGCAGCAGGAAGTTTGATTTTATGGGGGATATTCCATCTATGGATAAACTAACAGAGGAGCTTTATGAACTCTTCATTCTCACGCCTGCAAATTTCAGAAAGACTCTTCGATCTCGTCTTCTGCTCCCGTCATTTCTTCTAGTAACACTCACCCTGGTAGCAATCTTTCTAGGAGGTGTTCACCCTCTGGATGGAGTGTTGGGTTTGGTTGCTGTAGGGGGAGTCTGGTGGTATCTTGGATTCATCTACAAATCCAACAGGATCATCAGAAAGAAAAGGGTTCCGAAACAAGAAAAAGAATTTGTTCTCGAAGAATCAGACGACGGAAGACAAGAGATGGATATGAGTCAATTCTTTTATTCCACTCATGAACAGACCGACGTCTACTCGTTCGACGATATGTTTGAGGAAATCATCAACGGACAAGATTCCAAGAAGATCTCCTCAGCATTAACTTCGAGAAGAGAACACAAACTGAAAGGTATCACTATCACATAATCAAAGGAGAACAAACTATGTTGATTCCAATTGCCGCCGCCTACCACATGTTAAACCAAGACGAGAAAGACTTCGACTTTGCCGACTTCATCGACATCGTGGAGTATCTTCTTCCGAAGCTGGAGGAAGCCAAATCCATCGTCATGGAGAACAACTTCAAACTAAACGTGAACTCAGCAGCAGAAGGTGTAGACGACACAACCCACACTTACTCTAACATCAAAGCTCAAGTCTGTGGTCAAGTCGCTCCCATCATCCGAACCTTGGTGGAAGACTATTTAGGTCTTAGCCAAGAAGTCCGTGCAGAACTGAAAGATCTTCTTCGTCAGTTGAAGAACGCTGAATCAGTCATCCAGTTTAAAACTGGGGGGTACGAACTGAAGCTGTTTGGTGAAGGGAACCAATCCGAGTACCCAGCCCAACTTCTTGACGATCTGGCGATGGGAGAGGGTGTGGTTCAAAAGAAGATGATCATCATCGCCCAAACTTTCACCGAAGAGAACTTGGCGCTTCCCGAGTACATGATGTCCGAAGAGACCTTCAGTGAACTGATTGAGAAACACGAAGACGCAGATGGTATGATGGAAGAGCTTCTCCTGATGAGCAGACAGGAAATCGAAAGGGTGTAGCTCACATGAAAGAACTTCTTTTAGACATGATAGGAACCACCGCCGCTGAATACGGCATAAACGCACACGATTTGTTTGAAGCAGAAGCTTACGGGGATGACATTAAATACGCATCCCCGAATTACAAACGTGTAGTGACAGAACAGATTGTACAATTGTCCGCTGACTTTAAAGCAGGTCAGTGGAAAGGTTCGATCACTGGGGACACTGAACTGCAGCTTGACAAAAGCCAACGGACTCAGGTGTTAGTGGTGACTCTGGATTTCCTTTCCACTTTCTTTGTGGAAAGTAGGAGGCGACTCTTCAAGCAAAAAAGATCCGAGCTCATCGAGTTGCTTAGATCTACACCTCAACCGTATTCAGACCAATTCAACTCGATCATGAGTTTGATTCTTCTGTTCTCAGTTGAAGGAAACGACACCCGATACTATTTTGAGTTAGCAACCCATTTGGCAGATCTAGCAATAGAGATAGTAGACAAGAATCAATAGGAGATTGACAAAATGAAGCCCACAATCCAAGAGTTTTACAACTCAATCTTGGATGGTCAGATGATTCTGAACTACCAAGACATCGACCCGAACAGTATGGACCAGTTCCTTCAAGACATCCTTCTATCAGAAGACAACAAGGACCCTTGGGTCATGATGAAGGGTAACACCGACAAGCTAGAAAGTTACCTCGATTCAGAGCATGAGTCCGTCCGACGATCAGCCGCACTTAGCATTATGCACAGCCTGATGCCAAGTCTGAACCTGGACACCTTCGTTGGCTAAGTTTTCCCCGATCAGAAGAATTCTTAAGACCATTGTCTTGAGACCTTTGCAAGCCCTGACAGCATTGTTGATGGCAAAGGTGGGGTCACACATCCTGGCTTTTGACACGGGGCAGGGGAAAACTGTGACAACAATAGCCGCACTCCTACTCAGACGAAGAGAAGGTAAGGCAAACAAGATCCTCTGGGTGGCACCTCTTCTGGTTGTTACTAAGACAGACAGACAGGTCCGAAAAGAGACTGACTTTACCACCCAGCATCTCCAAGGCTCAGCCGAAAAGATAGAACGGTTCAGCAGAAAAGATTTCACGACCGCTGACATCACGTTCATTAATCTCGAAGCCTTTGACAACAAAGAGGTTCTCGAGTTTGTCAGAGAACTCAGCCTGCAAAACTTTTGGGACACTGTTGTTATTGACGAAGCCCACAACATTGCAGATCCTTTCTTCTCAAACCGAAATGCCTTTGTGTATTTTACCGCTTACAAGATCCCGTCAGTTTTCGTCCTGACTGCCACGCCAGTTATTAGCAAGATCCTGCAATATGCAGCTCTCGTGGCACTCGTGAGAAAGCAGTTCGAACACTTGACATCCATTAGGACCGCCATTCATGCAGGTGAGTTTGTTCCCGAAAAAGAACCAGATCTCATCACAGTTGCAAGAAGAAAAGATAAGGTTCCTTCTCACATCATTACAGTCGAGGTAGAAGAGAGCCAAGGTTCAGCCACCGGTGTTACCATTTTCAAACGAACCCGTGGGAAACACGCACATCAGGTGAATGAGCAACTCATAAATATCATTAAGCAGGAGGGGCACCAACAAGTTCTGGTGCATTGTTTCTTGACAGAGAACCATACCTTTTTGCAAAAACTGCTTCAGGATACTTTTGGAGTAGAGGTAGCAATCATTTCAGGAAAGACAAGAAATCGTCAACAGATCATAGACAGGTACAACGAGGGAGAAATTCCCATTGTCATTTACAATTTGGCCGAAAGTTTGGACTTGTTTGCGAACTACACGATCATGTATGACTGGACTGTTTACGCTTCTCAAGCCATGGGGCGAGGGCTTCGAACCGAAGAAGTAGGAGATTATAAAGTATTCTTTATAACCACTTCAGACCCCAAAGAACAAAGCCTCTTCGAGAACTCAGTGATCAAACACAATGAGCTCATGATGAAGGCCATCGCAATTCAACCCATCCATTTCCAATCCCAATCTTAGGAGGAGACTCATGTTCAAAAAACTTGTAGACCACTGGCACGTTGCACCAGCAACCGCCAAGATTGCACTGATTGTAGCCATCGCCGTAGTAGGTGTAGTTATTTGGTTCGTAGTGGATCAGTTCATGATCGCCAGCGCAGCAGGAGAACTTGGATTCCACGGTTTCTAGAAGGAGTCCACACATGAAAAAGTTCATAAAGAAAGCAATCCCGATGATGTTCATTGGGGCAGGGGCTTTGACCCTTACGGCTTGTGGTTCAGACGAACCCGATCTGAGTCAGTTTGCCAACCAAGGCATTGACTTTTCAGCAACAGCTCAAGTGCAAGACACTTGGGAAGACCTTCAGACAATAGACACAGACGCACTCTTCGGGGCGCTTCCAGATTTGGACCAAGCCCAAGACTTCGTCAGTGATCTTCTAAACTCTCTTCCACCGTTGGAAGGGGCACCAGAAGAAGGTGAGATTCCACTCGACCAAGGTCTTCAACCCGTCATTCCTGTTCTTCCAATCCAAGGTGAAATTCCTCTGGACCAAGGTCTTCAGTTAGATCTAGGAGAAACCGTCGATCTTTTCGAGGAACTGCCGGAACTTCCACCAATCGTGGAGCCCGAACCAGAAGAGGAAGAAACTCCATACATTCCCGTTGTCATTGAGATACCTTTTGGTGAGCCAGAAGAGCTTCCTCAGACAAACGATCCTTTCACAATCATCACACTAGCAACAGGTGGTTTGGTTGTGGTAGGGGCTGCTTACGTTGCAGCTAACGCCAAACGCAAAGGCGAGTCTTAGGACTCCCTTGCGTTTGGATTTTTTTTTTTACCTCAAAGGAGACGACACCCATGATTAGATTGGCACAATTAGAGCAGGAGTATATCGCAGACCTTCTCAGTTGTTTGATTAGCCAGCCCACGACGGAGGACAGCTATTCGTACATAGCCGCACTGGATAAGATTTTAACACCAGAAGAATTGCTAGATGTAAATTTCGTAGTGTTCTCAGCTATTCGAGTGTTGGCACAAACAAACTCTTATGAGAAGTTTACTCCAACAATTAACAAAGATATCATCAAAGAAATTATCGACCAAAACCTTTTCACAGAAGTGAAGAACAATTATTACGCAGGATTTGACATGTTCATGCGTAAGGCTTCTGGAGAACCCCTAAACTTCGACGAGCCATCCATCATAGAGAAGTTTAAAACCTATCTCATGCAGGAGGTTGACGAACTTCTAGACGAAGCCAAAGAACTGAATCTTACCATTGAGGAGAGCTATGCACGCTTCCCCAACTTCATTCAGCATTACAAAAAAGTCTTAATGACCGAAGCCATTGACATTCAAGTTAAATTGATCAACGAGGAAACTTACGAGATCAGAAAGACAAATCCCGGTTGGGCTAAGTTCTTCAAAGACCACCGCATTTACTCGGGTCAGCAAATCGACAAGTTCTTAATGCTAATCTCAGAACAGTCTGTAGCAAAAGAGAAACAACAGGATGGAACAATTTCGAAGACCGACACCAAAGAGAAGTATGAACAGATGCAACAACGATTCATTGATGGAGGACTTCCCCTGGCCGTCTGGGACTTGGAATATCTTCAGCAACACATGCCAGCACTAGCAAACCGAATGACTCTCATGGTCGGTGAGCGTGGTATCGGTAAAACAACAGTGGCTATAACATTAGCAGGTCAGGCCGCCGCTCAAGGGTTAAACGTAGGATACTTCGGTCCGGAGATCACGGATAAAGACCTTCTATTCAGCTTCTTCATGCCTAGTTATATTTGGTCTAAGTATGGATTCAGGGTGACTCCAAGACAAGTGGTAGGTTTAGACCCAGTGTACAACGAGGGAACACACCTTGATGTCAAGAAGAGGGAGGACATCATTAAGTTGGCAGCCCTTGAATTCATAGAAGGAGCTAACTTCATTCATATCACCGAGAACTACCATCACGATGAGGTTGAACAAAAACTTGAAGCCTTCATCGTAGAACACAAAATTGATTTCCTCATTTGGGACCACATTGAGGAGATGGATGGTGGAGACCCTTCACGAGTGGTAGGTAAGATCGCCTCCGTCTTTACCAAACTCAAGAAACGTCATCCACTTCAGGTGCTTGCTATCTCTCACCCTGGTACAGGTTGGGAAGTTCCTACAGAAAAGAAACCAAAAATCACCGGACGAATCTCAGCCTGGAACAAAAAGATTGAGTCAGCTTCTGACATGATCCTGGGCATCTTCAAGTCTGATTATGAAGATAGACTAAACATCTTCTTCACCAAGACCCGTTGGGGTGATCAGCCCCTCATGTACAGGACCTTCAGAGTAGACTATCTACATAACATTATGGAATATGTTGAGGAAGACCAGTACTACAACGTTAACACTCCTTCACTAGACACTGACGAAGTACATCAGTTACTAGAGACCTCAGGACTCTATGACACAATAGATGACGAAGCAGAGATGCTCGATTTTGATTAGGAGGAAACATGAGTAAAAAGAAGATCTTAGGAGGGGCGCTTGCAGTAGCACTCCTCGGTGGGGCGGGGATAGTAGGTTGGAATATGATCCAATCCGACGGTCCACCTCAGTT
>JGI24703J35330_11748617_pt1 | contig 22289 bp, 18 predicted proteins | sample TergutNt197P1_FD_35330 | JGI IMG/M metagenome (IMG submission 35330)
TAAGAGAAACCAAGTCCCGCTCTCACATTGTGAGAGCGTTAAACAGGCTGTGCCTGTTGGGTTTCTTCCCTTTTTTTATAAGTCCCTCTCTATCGCCAAAACGACCACCAACTGCCACTCATTTCTAGCTTAACTACCACTAAAACGGCTATAACTACCACCGAATTACCACTAACGACCACTGGTATTTTCGCCTTTTTTATAGGTCATTAATGGTTTGTCTAATTGATTCAATGTCATTTTGTATGCCTTCTATTGCAATTACTAGCTCCTCAATGTCGCTTTCTAAGTTGGAATTGTGATTTAAAAATGACTGAATGCGTGATTGATTTGTTGCTAATGGTTCGCCAACTTGAAATACCATATCACTTTCAAGCTGGTCAATGTTGCTTAGATTGGTTACTATTTCCGCCTCTAATTCGAGTATATCATTTTCAATGGTTGCTATTTCTAGCTCAAGAATCCTGATGTCATTGGTGAGTGCATCGGACATTAAGACAAGCCTATCGGTTTCGATTTCTAACTGATGATCAATAACAGACTGACTTTCATCTGTTCTAATGGTGATGGAAGCTGCTTGATTTTCATTTTCAAAATAAACAATGTCTTTGCGGATTGCACCAAAATTAGTAGGTAAATCTCGAACGTAAATCACAAAAAATTGACTGGTTACACGCACAACTTCAACATCTAATGGTTGCGAGGGGTCTCTTAGAGCGACTGCGCTAATGTCTAGTTGGTAGCTAAATAAGGGGACATGAGGTGAAGCTGTATCGAAAAACACATCCATGCGGTGAACAGATTCCTCAGGGTTAAAGCGCATGGACGTAACCGTTACTTCATACCTGTCAAAGGATTGTGGTTCGTAAATTTGTATCACCTCAAAGCCGATACGGTTATTCATCATAACCCCATGCGCAAACACAACGACCATTGAAACGATAAAAAAGGCAGTAGGTGCTAAGTATAAAAGTTTCTTATTGTTGCGTAAGTGGAGCTTTATACTCGCCCCTTTTTTTTGTAGGCTTTCTAATTTGTCACCCGTTTTTTTAGTTTGTTCAATTAAAAATTTAATCAAAATCAAATACCTCACTCGCTGAGATAATCATAAATTCATTGATTTGTTCGTCCGTCATGGTAAATCTCATGACTAGAATCTGTGTCATCGGGCGTGTGAGGTCGGATTCATAAGCGACATTAAAGATTGTGACAAACTCGTTGGTAACGCCATAGTAGATGTTAATGTTTGAAGCAGTCAAACTTAAATGATAGTTACCGCCTGGGTTCTCATCTAGTGCCTCACGCATTAATTCCAACATCTCATCTGTAACAAACTCTGCTACGTTTTCAATTCTAGTTACTTCTTCACCAGCTGAGAATGTAAAATAACCATTGATAAAACGACGAATGACATCACGTTGCCTTTCACGTAATGCAGCGTCTGGTGTCACTCTTTCTTCTAAATTTTGAATGTAGGCAAGGTACATGTCAATCTCCGTTTCATGTGTGGCACTCGTTTCTCTCAATGTCGCAACTGCTTCTCGGTAGTCCAAAGTGGCGTTTCTATGATGATGAAATTGCCAAAAGTGAACAACTAAACTGGCGATTAGTAACAGTAAAAATAGCACCGCAATCTGTCTTATTCTCAAATCTTGCATCTGTGAACATCTCCTTTATAGTTCCATTTCGTCTGAATGCTTACCAAGTTCGGGTGTTTCCTTTTCTTCTAACTGACTGACATCGATGTACTTATCTGCCTGCTGCAACGCTTTTACTTGATCATCGTTGTGTAATTTCAGAGCTAAATCCACCTTACAATCCTGTTGAAATTGCTTCATAAAATTAACAAGGGCTTCCTTTTCACGTGCGTAGTCTGCATCAGCTAATAAGTGTTTCATGGGATAAATTCGACCATTTTTTTGATGTTCGCCATTTTTAACTGTGCCATATTCGATGCGATAGCCTTGTAATGGAGAAGCACATTGAATATAAGTTTTACTGTTTTCAAACCACCAATTGAACTCGGTGTTATTCGTCTTAACTTCTTTTTGGAATACTTCTAAATTAGAAATTTCTGCCAAAGTCGTGTTGAGTTGCCTTGCAAGGCTATAAAATCGTTCAGAAGACGTGATTTCGTTTTGAAATTTCAAGACGTTTAATCGCTCTTTTTGAAGCCGTTTCGTGGTTGTAAAATTCTTGTTCATAGGTATTCATGCTCCTCTTAATCGTTGTTTTAACTGGAATTTTTAAAGCTCTGATTTTCCTTTTTTAGAATTTGTTCCAGCATATCTTTAATCAGCTTTAGCGGTATTCGTGAACGAACATTATATGAGCGACTAATATCACGACCACCAGCTAAGCCAGCTTCACATTTTTTAAAAAAGAGCTTTGGTTTTTCTTTCGATGTTTTAAGCGAAAGCTGTCTGTTTGAATAAAAGATCGTGGGCTTTTTGCTGAAGTTCTCAATGTCATAAGCATGATAATGAGCAACATTTTTGAAGCCTTTAAAGCTACATACGTGTTCATAATAGTTCCAAAGTTGGGACGTTCGAGGATTTTCTATCACCCAAACTTTAGGTGCGTAACGCTCAATAATTCTTAATGTATTGAATGCTGTGGCTTCTGCATTCAACCTTCGGTACTTTGTTTTCCAATAGATTCTTTTATAAGGTGTGCCAGTCGCATTAATCGCATCTAGTTCAGCCTTTGTCCGAATGGCACTAGAAGCACCAACTGACCGCCAACAATTGTTGCCACCGCCCTTAATTGCGCTAGCCATTGACCACGCCTCACATGGTGGCGATGCTAAAATAATGTGTGGCAAGGGCAGTTTATCTAACTCTAACCACATCGAATGATCATCAAACAACTCACCGATACTCCCTAAATCTAAGTGAATAAAATTGCTGTGATTCTTTTCAATGTCCATGCCAATTGAAAAAGATTCCAGTGTGTTTTTGAAATATTTGTTGATGGCTTGTTGATAACTCCCTCCTCCTGAATCAAACAAGCACCAAACTATGACTTTGTTTTTCATCTCTTACCTCTAATTTCTAATGTTTAAAAATGGAGCAGGGTCAACGTGTCCAGTCCAGAAATCTGTTGTGTTTAACATGATTTCAAAATGAAGATGAACGCCTGTTGAGTTGCCAGTTGTTCCCATTATCGCTATTTGATCCCCAAGATTGACCGTATCACCGACATTGACTAAATTCATTCGGTTATGTGCGTAGCCAGAAAATGTCGTCTCATCATGTTGAATGACAATGTAATTCCCATAACCACTAGACCAACCACTAAAGACAACGGTACCATCTGCTGTCGCAAAAATAGGAGGATCAGGTAGGTTAAGATTCACAAGATCAATGCCATTATGAAAGTGCATGATGCCGCTGATCGGGTGAATCCTGTTACCAAAATGGCTAGTTACAACGAAAGGACTAACGACGGGTAAGCCCCACTCACCGTCATGTGTTGGAGTGATATACTGCGCTGCGAGCTTGGCATAGAACATATTTCCGTATTGATACCTCCAGCCACCGTTAATGGAAATCGCTAATGGGTTAAGGTAACTTACCCGAACACCGCCTGATAATCTTCTGGCAAAGGACACAGCTGTTTCAAATTGATACTCAGGGGCAGTGTAATATAAAAAACCACGCCCAAAATTATAAGCTTGAAGTATATTTAAAAGGTCGTGTTGTGAGAATTGCCTATAAGCAGAAGCAAAATAAAAAACACCTTGTGCGATGCTTTCGTGAGGGCAACTAATGGTATTTGGTGGTAAGCCTAGTGATTCCGATGCTTGCATAATGTCTGGGAACTGTTCAGCATTACCCCTTGTCTCCAATAAAATGATGGTCAAAAGATAATTAACTGCATGGGGAATCGCATTGTTTTCCGCTTCTTGGCGAACGTATGGCTCCCACCTTAACACACTTTCAGGAAAGGTATTTCTCCCATTCATTGGTGCAGAAGTAGTCGTGGAATTGGAGCTGGTAACAGACAATAACATTGCCATCACTGCCATGCCCAACACAAGCAATAAGAAAAATGCACCAACGCCTGATAGCCACCCGAATATTCTTAATGTTAATGAAAATTTATCTTTTCCTGTTGCTTTTCCTGTTGCTAGCTTTTTGATTAATCCAAACGTCCTAAAAAATTTCATTAATGACCTCCTGCGAAACGTTCTAACTGTTCTGGACTAGCAATGGTGGTTACTTTGTAGGTTTCAGTTCCACCTAAATTGACGAGCATTTCTCTTTCCTGTAGCCTCGGTAATGAATCAAATTCGCTTGGTGTTAGTACGTCGTTTAACGTTTCTTTCATCAGCTTCATATCCGAGCTGTCAATATTAAAGAAGATTTTCGTTTGGCAGATCGCAAACAATTCTTTAACTTTAGAAGCAAAGGGTGAGTTATCATTGCTTGGAATAAAGGTACGTGGTAACTGTGTCGCAAAGAAAATACCACCGCCAAACTTTCTCATTTCCTTAGTAAATAAGAGCAATGAATCAAGGACAAACTCGCACCGTTCATTAATTAAATTTTGACACTCATCGATAAAAAGGGCAAAATAAATGACTTCCTCTTTTGAGATTTTACCTGTCGCTAATAATTCTTTCATTTTTAACCCATTCTTCAACGCTTGTTGCCAAATCAATGAAATGGCTGAAAATAGTTGCGCTCGTTTAATTGGTTCTGAAAAAGATTCAAGGGTGTTAATATCAAAAAACACAACCTGTTCACTATTCAAGTCAACGAGCGTTGTATGACCGTTAAACACATTGGCATAATTCGTTGCCATCACTCTAATGATTCGCAAGAACCTTTTAAGTGCCAACTTTTCTTCTCGCAATAAATCTTTAAATTCATCTTGATTAAAATGCTCAACTAAGAAGTGATAAAGCTCGGTCATAATCGGGTAATCGGTTGACTTTCTACCGATAATTTTTAAGTGCGTTGGAATCTGATCGGGGTTAAGTACATTATAAATTTCCATGTAATCTTCAGGTAATAAGCCTTTCTCAATGTAAAAAGCATCAAGAAAACGAGGGAAATCTAAAGCATCTAAATCATCCATTTTGGCATCAAGAAATTTGATGAGGGTGAAAAACTTATCTCGGTGTTGAATGTAGCTTGCTAATTCATCAATTTTTAGCTCGTCATCGTCGCTTGCTTCATCAATCTCATCTTTATCAATCGTAATGGTTGCGAGGGGTTCTAGGGGGTTTAAAATGCCACCTCTGCCTGATAAATCAAGTACTTTTCCATTTTGATATTTGATTAATTTGAGCCAATCTTTATTTTTCTCAAAGCCCCTTATGATGGCATTTTTCGCAAACAACATTTCTTCAATAAGCTTTTGAGCCGTTGATTTCCCATATCCAGACTTACCTAAAATTAAACAGTTAAATGATTTTCGATTCGCCGTTGTATGAAATGGATCCCAGACGAAAGCACCGCCTGTATCGGTTGTTCCCAAGAACCCGCCATATGGATCAATGAGAAATTGAAAATTAAAAGGGTAGCCACCACCGATAACCGCACCACCTACATTGACACCTTCTCTTGTTCCAAGCGACCGTTGCTGGCTATAATTTCTAAAGAAAGCTTGCCATTCTTTGTCCTGTTGACCCACGCACACCACGTTTTTATAGCTCAAACCATCAAGTGTTTTAGAGAGTTCAGACACCGACTGGTCAAGCTCTTTTTGCGTTTTAGCTGATACAAAAAGCCTAATGCTCATTAGCTTTGTCACTTCATTACCTTGATTGATTTGTCTCGCATAATTGGATAACAACTGGTATTCATCTGCTGCATTATTGCGTTCGGTTTGATGTCGTTCACTTCTCATTCTATCTTCAAACTCACCAAGCGACTTGTTAATATCCTTTAATACCTGCTCTTTCTGAACAGAAGTAAAATCAACTTTAACAATGGAATTTTCATTGCCAATGATGGTCGTTAGCCAAAATGGGGCTGGGTCTTTGGGTAATTGATAAATATGCAAACACGCATAATAACCATCACCAGCGACAAGATAATTCACTTTGGTTGCCATACCGCCTTGCGGTTGAATACGCCCAAGAAAGTCAAAATCGTAACCTTGACTTTCATATTTTTTAATTTCTTTCTTACTAAGCATGTTTTAAAATTTTCACACCCTCTTTTTAAATTGCTGAATTCATGTTGCACAGCTTGTATAATATCTTTTCAATTTTTTCTTCATCAATGACATAGCCACCTAGAACTAGACCACATAAACGTTTAATCAAGGCTTCTTTGTTTTCGATGTCTTGCTCATTCGTCCCATACACCTGAAAATAGAACTCTAAATTTTTAAGGTTTGCTTCAACCCATAGCATCTTTGATAGTTGTTCAAGGGCAGTTTTTGCTCTTGCTGAATCTTTTGCACTTCTAGCATCAAACACTTTCTTGCGCCAATGGGCTAAATTCGTTTCCACGTTAGGTGGAAAGTTCAGGGTGAGCCATGAAAAGTCATGCTCATAGATACGCATTAAAACTTCCAACTTGTGCATGACTTGGTATTGCTCATCCTCACTTAGACCGTTAATGTTCTTGGTTTCAATCTGCAAGTACCTAATAAATTCATCATCTTCTGTAATAACCCGCCCGCCCTCTATACGTTTAAATGGCAACAATTCAAACGTAGAAGCATGAATTTTTTTTGATACTCTTTCCTGTTTATTTGACTGTTTTTTCCCTTTTGCTTTTCTTACTTTCATCTGACCTACACCTCGCTAGAGTAGGCATCTCGGACATAAGTTTTTCGGTCCATTCGGAGCAGTTTCCAGATGATGACAAAATTTCTAGCATAGGCATTAGACTTATTTTTCATGCAAAGGAACAATGCGAAACAAAGCCATAAGACCATCAGTGTTATAAAGTGTGGCATCGGTAAGGGTCGACGTGAATTAATCTCATACCCGATATAGGCTGGGGCAACGATAATGATCAAGTCGACCAAGTGAAACAACCACAATTTAATCTCTGTTTTTGTACTTTTAAGGATTGTCATGTTATTGTATTTATGTGCCAATACTAGCACCTCCATCTAAAAATGACCCTAGACATCACTTTGCCAGTGCTTGACTAGGGCTATTTATTCTTTGTTAATTCTTTTTACCTACTTTCCATGCGACCATGCCAGCAATCACTTGTTAAGATGCTAGTGTTCATGGTGATCGTCTTCTGCTGTTTTAATGTTATTTACTGGTATTCCCGACGTCACTTTCGGCATATTCGAGGGTAGTGTAGACGTGATGCGTGGTGCGTTCGTTACAGGTTTTGCGGATTCACCTCTATTTTGAATCGGTACTTTCATTGGTGTTGCCTGTATCTTGGGTGCATTTTGAGTTGATGCTTCATGCTTCACGTTCAACTTATTTGTTGTTCCTGCTGTTTTAGCTGTGGGTAATGTCACTTGTCTTTTAGACTTTAAATGATTTAGACCTGATACACCTTGAACGTCATCGAAGGGGTTGGAACTTGTCTGCTTTGCTTTATCTTTTAACGGATTATTCAAAGCAAACTGTGGCAATGTATAGCTAGAATCTGAATCGCTTGACGTATCAACTACTTCTAAGTTAGGCGCAGAAATTCGCTCACCAGTTGAAAGAGAAATATCGTCGTTCTTGAAGATGGTAAGCGGCTTGTTATTTAATTGATCGCTTTCTTGACTTTTACGTACTTCACGCTTTTCACCAAAACTCGGTAATGGCGCATTAGGGTTGTGTTGTTTTACTTTTTCAGCCCTCGCACGCATGGTGTCCTTTCTCTTAGTTGTGGCTTCCTTGCTTTTTAACTTAGTCAAGCCCGCTATGGCTTTGGCATCACCCGATACTTGCCCGTCTTTAAACTTACTGCTGATGTTCTCGTCAAATGATGACTTCACTTTAGGAAGTGGGTTTAATGCTACTAAACCGTCTTGTAGGGATTCTTTGGTATGAAGTGCCTTAGCTTTCATAAAATCTTTTGCCCCCATACTAGCAAACTCTGCACCCATTTGTCCGATAGAAGTTGAAGCATTACCAACAGCACTTTTCGCACCATCACCCGTTTTCTTAACAGCTTGAACAGCTTTTGGGACACCATTTTGAACAGCTTTGCCACCCATATGTGCAAGTTTTCCAGTACCAGTAGCTGCTTTTGCGACAAGCATTCCTGCTGCGCCTAGTTTGAGCATAGATTTCATGCCACTGCTCATACCAATGTCCACACCTAAATACTTTCCAAATGCACTACTTCCTTTCATGCAGACCGTCATGGCAACTGAAAGATAAACCAGTCTGGCAAGAAAGCTAATGTCTAACTCAAAAATCATGCTTAAAAGTATTCTAAACACACTTAAACTGACCCCAATTAAGGCAATGGATAACATGGCAGCCAAAGCATCTTTAGCAATATGCTTCATCTTCTGTCCCGTTTCAACGTCCGTGGGAGCGAGAATGGGGACAAGAATTTTTAAGAAGATGAGGTCAAGTAAAGTGGTTAACAACATAAACGCTGTACAAAACATATAAATAGCAATAAGGGGCATGGTGGTGTACAAAATACCCCAATTCGCCGTCCAACGAAAATAGCCTTCATCAAACAAATCAAACCACCCGTTACGAATCCTCGAAACACCTATTTCTCCATCAGAAGTCATCCTTACTCTATAACGAAGTGGATAAAGGGTATTGTTCCTGTTTCCACCGATATCACTTGGCGTTATGACTTCCGAGAAATCAACGTGCCAAATGGTTTCTTCATTTAAGGTATTTTTCGTGGAACTTGCTTCATTTAAAAGGTCAAATCCCCGTTCATGATTAGCAATAAAATACATATCCGCAACATTCTCTCTGATAATTGCCATGCTGATACTGGTATGTTCCTCAGTACCTAACACCCTTGTATATTCAAAGGTATTGACTGATATTTCAAGTCCTCGAACAAGTAGACCGGGCATCATTCCGATTAAGGCAGCTGTAAAAAGCCCTCTTACGACAGGTGCTTTCAAATCTACTTTTGGGTTGATGAGTTTTCTAACGGCAATAATCATCAAGGTCAGCGTGGTTAAACTAGCAGAAAAAACCAACATACCTTCAAAGATGCCAACAATCCTTTCATGTTCAAGAAAACCCCGTGCAAGCAACACCGCATCAATTAACCCTTCCGCAAATGTAGCCACTCGGTACATCAATCTAAGTAACCCAAACAAGATCATATGACTAATGCTTCGCCAAAACGTTGCGAGGGAAAGCCAGTCTGAATATCGCTGTAAAAAATCTAAAACTTCTGATGCATTCATGTATTCCTCCCGTCATTCAACCTAAAAATCAAAGGACTAATCTCGTTCAAGCTCCTTTGATTGGTTCATGTTTTTAACTTGCTTTTTTATATTTCATCACTTGTTCAATTTGTTCTTTGGTCAAGGTTGTTTCATCTTTGAGCCATTTCCGAACCGATTTTTCGGTAGCCTTTTGAGGTGGCTTTTTGGTAGTTGTCTTAATTGGTGCATCATCTACAAGCATGGCATCAACGTCAACTGAATTTTCCAATAAACATAAATGCGTATGTTGTGACGGTATATCAAAATCATTAATGTCCTTGTTTGTGTCAAAGTCATCAGCTAGAAATTCGTAACGATAAGGCATGGCGGTTTGCTTGGTGTTGAAAATCGGAAATGGTCTGATTTTATTGCCTTGTAAATCACGTCTTTTAAGTGGGCGGAGAACGATGGTTTCACCCTCTAGGATCGTTGATATTCGCCCTGTACTAATCACCCGTTCTTCCGTTGCTTGCCTTGTTTGTGACGTTTCCATATCAAGGACTTTTTCGCTGATTGATAAAGATTCAACGGTTTTATTGCTCACTCGCTTTGATATTTCCTCGTGCGTATCGGGGTCGCCAGATGCAATGTAAATATGATTTTGACAATTTTCCTTAACGATTTTTGCAATGTCCTTATTGTATAAAGCATCAAGTTGGCTATAACTTTGCAAGAACAAATTAAAAAGAATGTTTCTTCCTAAACATACCGTCAGCATGTTTTCTAAACCCTCAATCGCTGGCATGTTGCCCGCCTCGTCCAAAATAAACTGCACTCGCCTGAAACATTTTTTACCTTTCGTCATGGAAGCATTTTGAGCAAGGGTCGTGTAAAGTTGCTTAACAAACGTTGAAGCAAGCACATTCTGGCTAGTGTCATAGTCAGGGGTAATCATAAACACCGCAATCGGTTTATCAGAGTAAGTCATGTCTATTTGTTTAAGCATTCCTAGCGTATCTGATTTTTTATGAAGCTTGACTGTTTTCAAATAAGTCAAATTTCTTCGAGCGTGATGCGCCACACGTTCTATTTCGTAAAGCACCCGTTTTTTATCAAAGCCAGTTGAAACGAGTTCTAACAGATCGCCCGTCCTAATGGCAGTTTTGAAATTTAAATTTGCCACTCCCGTTAAATTCGGACGAATGGTTGATGAATCTAGGACTTGACCTGCTCGAATAACATTGATGGTCAGTTTGCGATTAAACAATTTCTTTTCAAAGCGCATTGCAATTGACCCTGAAAAGCCCATTGACTTCAAATCAAAACTATTCGCTGATGTCATTTTAGCGATGTTTTCAGTTTGAAAAACATCTAGTTTATCAAAAACGATAGATAAGATACTTCCCTTCGTTTTCTTACCAGCTGCCAATGCTGATGCGTAACGAGCTTTTGCCACATGTCCCCTTGGCAACTTTTCAAAATACTTGTCCAAGCCATCCTTCTCATCGCCTGTTGTTGGATTGACAAATTTCTGGGCGGATAATTCGATAATCATTTGACCGACGTTGTAAATAGTGACTTTTTCTAATTCATTCATCTTGCCGCATTCATCAATCAAAGCCAACACAACGGCACTAAACAACTTTTGGGCGCCATCATAGACCCACTTGTTTTCTCCAGCTCCAGCTTCATAGAAAACAGCATGAGCAAACGTTGAAACTAATTTTTGCGCCATTGGGCGGTCGCCATTACGCCACGATTCAATAATTAATTGAAGTGGATTGTAACTCATGGACTGCATCGGATCAAGGATATTCAGCACTTGAACCTCGTAACCGCGTTCTTCTAAAATTTCTTTAGCAGCAGCGAACAACTCGCCCTTGGGGTCATTGACAACCATGGCACATTTTTCCATCGCCCGAGAAAGAATATCAATGAGTGGTATCACGTGACCTTCACCTTTTCCTGAGCGTGAAGTGCCTAGAAAAAGACTATTAACGGTGTCTACATCAAGGTAGTATTTACTCCCACGATGAGAGACAGGAATGCCACCGATACCAGAAAAAGGCTCTTGTTTATCAGGTATTTCAACATATTGTGCTTTGATTTCTTTGAATGTCGCAAAGCGGTGATCGCCTTTTTGACCATAATTTAGCGAGTTAATCCTGCGACCAATCCGCTTATGAGCTACGAAGGCTAAAATGAGGGCAAAGAGGACGGTCATTAAGAAAAAATCCAACGAACGAATGCGGAGTAGCCAATACCATCTAAACCAGACAAATTCTGTCTGTGCTTCACTCATGAAGAAATCAAACGTAAAATCAGAACTGATGATTTCAAAGAACAAATTAATCAGATAATTCCCACTGAGTACAGCCGTAAAGAAAGTAACACTGGCAATCCATAAACTCTTGCGATTACCTTTTCGGTTTTTCTCATCTGGCAAATCCTCACCATCAATATATTTACGCTTTGTAGAACGTTTGAAGCACATCAACATTTTTAAAAATGAGAACAGGTTGTAGTTCTTTTTTTGTTTAATGATCAACGGGTGTCACTCCTTTGATAATGTTTTAACGTCATAGTAAATGAGCAATTACCCCAGTCATCGCTACACCCATCACGAGAAAAGCAAACCCCATCCATTTCTTAAAGCGTTCGAGTTCCTTATTTTGATCGGCTTTATCTCTAGCCATTAACTGCATCTGATCTTCTAGCCTATTTTTTTCAAGTGTCATTTTTAATTGCTCAACTTGCTCACTAAGAAGTCTCGTTTCATTGTTTTTAGATAGCTTCTTTTCCTCAATATCTAACTGTCTCATCCGCAATTGTAGCTCCCGATTAGAGATATCTTGGGTAAACGCATCTTTCTGATCGGCACGGTAAAGTTGATAACGTGTTTCAATGTCTTTCTCATACTCATTTAAATTTGACTTGATTTCATGAAGTAGACCCTCATAACCCTTATCAATCGTTTCAAACACCACACTTGCCTTGTCGCTAGCTATTTTTTCAACTTCTTTACGGCGTTCACTTAATTCTTTTTCGTGACTAGTATTAAAGCCTTTTGCGAGTGCTTGTTCAATTTTTTCTGCTTCCATCGCTAATCTCTGGTTTCTTTCTTCATCAAGGGCAATTTCCATTTCAAGAATTTCAGCATCACGCTTTTCAATAATCTCTTTTTTTAGCACGCCTTTTCTCTTATCAAATGTTACCTTTAATATCTCTGCCATTTCCGTCACCCTTTGTTTACGTGTCGCCGTTTTAAGCGCATTAAGTTCAGCGTGCTTGGCTTGAAGTTGAGCCTTTGAAAAACGTTTGATTTCTTCCAAGCTTTTTCTAGCCCAATCTCGCATACTTTGAAACGTTTGATTTGCCTGTGGTAGGTGCTTTGTCCTAATTAACTCCTTTTTTTCTTGTGAGGAGAAATCCGTTGCAGATGCCAGATATAGCTCATCAAAAAGATAGCGGTCAATGCCTTGTTCAATCTGTCCATCAAGCTTCTTAACTTGATTTTCTAACTTCCCAATGGCATCAATGGTTGAAACATCTAAGTAAGGATGCATCTTATTTTCGGTCAAATCCACAACTTCCTCTGCCTTGTGAAAAGTCTTTTCTTGGATAGATGGTTCTGGCTCAACTGATGGTTCTGGTTCAAATTCATCATCGTCTACATCAGAAAAAAGGTCATCCATTAACTCAGGGTCTGTTACATCAGCAAATAAATCAGGCTCATGAAGCCCACCCTCATCGCATTCCTCAATGATCGCATCTTGCACCCCTATTTCTTGTGGTTCATCATACTCATCTTGTTCAGGGCTAGTTTTTTCAACATCAGCAAATTCCTCTCTAATTTCTTTGGCTCGGTTCGTTAGTATCAAAATATCATCTTCTAAGATTTTGATTTTGTCTTTATTTTCTTCTGCATCGTGATACAAACCTTCTATCTCAGCTTGCTTGTTATCTAAAAAGGCATCAAAATCTTTAAGCACTTGAACTGATAATGACTGTTCAGAATCGCTCCTAACTCGAAATTCGTATTCAGGTTCGCCAGTCGGACAAGCAATCGTGACAACAACTTCACCTGTTACTTGGCTTGCGAAAACCGCCTGACTAAAAAGCACGTTTGCTTCACTTAATGCGTAAGACTTTTGCCAAACTTTATTGTCCTTCAAATGCTTTTTAATTGCTTTGGGTAATTTCGTAAATTTTAATCTGTACATAGCATTTGCCTCTCCTTGCGATTTTTTTCTTTGTTGATAAAAATAAAAAAGCCACTGAAAAGTTTAATTGATAGTACCTTACTTTCCAGTGACATTTGTTAATTCGCTTTAAAAAGCACTGTATCCTGTGATTGCAAACCACCCAATCGCAGATGCAAGACCAGCAATCGCAAGGACAATGAGCAAAATATTTAACAGTTCTTCTTTTACCTCAGTGCGTTGTCTTTTTGAAATAAGTGCCATCGCAAGGATGCTTAAACCAGCAGCAATAGCGATGGTTGTAGTAACAGGACGAAACCTTGTAATCATATCAACAATCAACGTGTTAATTTCAGTAAAAATATCATTTGTTCTAACGATTGGTAAAAAACTTCTCATTCAAATACACTCCTTCTAACCTAATTTTTTATCAAATTCTAACACGATAAACTTGTAACATTCTTCTTCAAAGACTTCGGCTTCCCACTTAGCCCCCATATTTTCAAAATATTCAAATTTTCTTTTCTGAATCACATCTTGACGCCATTTACCAAAATTGATGTTATTCGCTTCAAGTATTTTTCTTGCGACTTTAACCGCTTGGCTTTCTTCTTTTTTCCTATTTGACATCATTTCTCCTCCTTGAACTTGAAGTGCATAAGTTATTTATCCTTATTGCTCACCTGAATGTGACTAGCTTTCGACTTACGAACTTTAATGATCAGGCAAGCTGTCATCGTTACTATTGCACCTAATATCACAAATAAAATGGTACGACTTGCGCTACCCGTTTGTGGTAAACGTAAAGGTGGAACGGTGTGTGGCTCATCTACAGGAGGTGCTATTTCCTCTGGTGTATCTGGACGTGTACATTCAGGGTAGTCCTCCCAGCTTGTATCACTGTCAGGGTGTTCAGGGTGGTTTGGATCTTCTGGGTCTTCTGGGTCGAATGGACATACGGGAGCTAGTCTTGGACATTCTGGGAAATCGTCCCATTCTGTATCGCTATCGGGATTGTCGGGGTGGTTTGGATCTTCTGGGTTTTCTGGGTCGAATGGACATACGGGAGCTGGTCTTGGACATTCAGGGAAATCGTCCCATTCCGTATCGCTATCGGGATTGTCGGGGTGATTCGAATCTTCTGGGTTTTCCGGGTCAAATGGACATACGGGAACTGGTCTTGGACATTCAGGAAAATCGTCCCATTCCGTATCGCTATCGGGATTGTCGGGGTGGTTTGGATCTTCTGGATTTTCTGGGTCAAATGGACAATACGCTTCTTCTTCAATGTTTGTTAATGTCCCAAGATTGATGATATGTCCATGACGTGACACGTAAATATCAAATTCCAACATGAGAAACCCAACGTTATTTTCAGACTGCATTTCCCTAATCGTGTAACGTCCATAAGGTAAAGCACCTAATACGTTATCCACTGGAGCAACCGCACCAAACGCGCCAACTCCAAACCATACTGAGCCGTGCATATAAACGTCATCGTTCATAATTAGCTCATTATTTTCCTCCATCTCCGAAAGGTGATTATTGATGTTGGCGTAGCGGCGTGGATTCCAATTATGAGCCGTACTAAACTCGCCATTTTCATCTGTGATAATCACGTTTGTTTCACCGCTGGCATGGCTCGTAATCGCAAATGGAATATGACTTAATCGCCTTGCATTTCCTTCTGCAATTTTAACACCTGAAAGATCACCACGTCTTACTTGATTGCGAAATATCATTCGTTCATTGTTGCGATCATAACGAACTGTTTCGCCGTCCTCACGAATTTCAAAAACAAATGACAATGGCTCACGACCGATTTCTTCCTCTAACAAGTAATATCTGTTGCCAGCAACCTCAGTTATGCGGTAAGTGCCATGCGGAAATACTCGCCCTGTTGTCCTTGCCACATACGCTTCTTGCTCCTCGCACCAAAAAGAGAAAAGTGACAGGATGACTTCATTTACTTCAAACACATTGCCATCAATCAAAACTGGGTTTTCTGATTCATTGATAATCTCAAATTCAATGCCCTCAAGTGATGTACCAGACATTGCTTCACTCCTATCAAGCTCAAGATCCCATTTTTCAACTTCCACGTCACCACGTAGAATATAGTTAAGAAACACCAAATCACCACCATCTACAGTGCCTGTAACAATAACACCATCTTCTCTGATTTCAAATCGACGTGGTTCTCCATCGGTCAACAAATACGAATCATTAGTAGCGACCTCTTGAATTTCATACAGCCCAAAAGGCAATAAATCGGCAGGTGTTCTAGCGAATACTCGTAGCTCACCGTCACGTACTTCATAATCTGTAAAGATGGAGTAAACCACATCACCTACTTGAAATCGCTGTCCGTTAACGATTACCGTACCATCGCCACCAACTCCAGCAACTGATACGTTTCTGATATCGAATTGAATATCTGCCAGTGACCCATCACCTTGAACAGGTCTTAAACCTGTCCAGTTTCCAAGACGTTCAAGCAAGGTCAATTCACGGTCAGATTTTTCAATTTCAACACCACCACGAATCACCTCTTGTGGCAGGGCATCCGTTGCCACAATCACGACATTATTTTCACGAATTTCAAAGCGGTAAACCCATTGCGTGTTCAAATGATAACCTCGTGGCGCACGAATTTCACGGGCTTCAAATGTGCCATATGGCAATTCATGAGCGAGTGTTCTTGCAGTACCGTCAACACCTGTGGTAATGGTCGTCATCACTTCATTTGGCTCAATGATGCGACCATCTAAGGTAAGAACTGATGCGTTTGATACGTTGCGAATTTCAATAACTGCTCCTTGTAAGGTCGCTTCTCCTTGCGAAATATTTTCATTGCGCTCACGGTCAACCTTTGGTATTTCAATCCCACCACGGATTATTTGCTCACGGTGAATCATGCCTTGTTCTGGTGTGTAGCTGATTGCCAATTCACCATTAGCTAAGTGATTTCCAGTGTATGCCCAGTAAAAATGAGCATTGTTCCCTTGTTGTCTAATATGTCCAACAAAAATAGTGGTGTCACGTAAGTAACCAGCTGGCGGTCGTGTTTCTTCTAATGTGATCGTTCCTAGCGGAAAAACAACATGCCCGTCCATCATAAACAACGGATCAGATAAACTTGATACTAAGAAAGAGGGATTAAGAAAATCAATCACACCATCTGCATTGGTTTCAAATACCCATGTTCTGGCAGGTGTACCAGTCGCAGTTGTTCCAGCAAAAAATCTCACTGTATATTGCGCTCCTGCTAACGTTGCATCTCCTTGTGCAACAGGGCTACCCTCGGAATCAATTTTTTGTAACCGTAAGGCTGGTGGATTAACAATGGCTGGTTGCATGGAAGTTGCCACTTGTCTTGTTTGGTGATTGTCAGCTGTCACCGTGACCCGATGAATCGTAGGGTCAAGCGTGTGTCCCCTAGATGGCGTGATTTCCCTTATGTAATACGTTCCCAGTGGTACGTTATCACGATTTGCGACACCGCTGGTATCCGTTGTCATTGTCCATAAACGAGTATTTGCATTTAGTGCATCAGCATCAGACTGTGTTGACCAAACGCCATAAACTGCGCCTTGAAGTGAGTAGAGTGGATTTCCATTGATAAAGGCGTTATGACCTGATGACCTTTTTTGAATCCCAATAGAACCTAACATCGCTTCATTGATTGACGTAACGGTCACAACTACATTTCTGTCCGCTTGATTTTCCGTGACACGTACCCGATGAATAGTTGGATCGAGTTGATGTCCAGCTGGTGCAATGAGTTCACGGACGTAATACCACTCACCTGCATCAACTTCAATGGTTCTATCACCCGTCATATGACTAACCTCAGAACCACCAGATAAACGCCAACCTCGCCCCTCCGAATCTGTGCGCCACCTACCAACACGACCAGCACTCCCACCAGCTTGTGCTTGTTCCCTCGTTTCCCACACACCAAAAACTGCACCTTCAATACTAAAATGAGGGTTGTAAGCGACTAAATTGGGGTGGCTAGACTGCTTTTGTAAAGTAATCTCACCTGTTAAATCCTCAACTTCTCGAAAACGAACAATTCCCACGCCTGATTGATTAAATTGTACCTCTGTCACAAAGCCAATCAGAATATAAGTATAACCACCTTGTGTGAATCGCCCCATGTTCCTAGCTCTCGCCTGAGTTGTATCAGTGCCGCTACTTCCTGCCGCAATCCCAACACTAGCACAAATCAATGGCAAGTTCATCACGCTTCGAGAACCGTTATGCCTAAACTCACTCGGCACATTAGACACTGAACGGAATGGACTTTCAAAGCGAAAATTAGCATCATCAACACCGCCAATTATTAACCTGTAAGGCACAATCATCGATCCCGTGTAAATATTGATATTGTTAATATCAAGTCCACTACCAGTTGCGATGGCATTGGCAACATCATTGATGTTTGCGGATCCGCCGAAAATTCCTAAATGGTTATTTCCTGATGTTGGAACAGTATTATGCAGATACTGATACCTCGCATTAAAGGTAATTTGGTCACCGACGTTTTGCAAGCCAGCTCGCACTTCAATATCCCCAACGGTAATCGTAGGCACACCTTGTTGAACAGAAAAAGCACTTATATCAGCCTGACTAATTCTCTCGTCTAACGCATCAATGATTTCTACTCGACTTGGCTCATAACTCTCCAAAAAAGATTCAAATGCCACATCAACATTTGCACGTTCACTTCCATAAACTTCTACCCGTAAAGAAATAATGCTGGCTGAATTTTGATAAACAGTGACTTCACCTGTAACAGCATCGTATTCAAAATCTTCAACTGCAAAGCCATTTACAAACACTTCAATTTCATCACCATTTAACCCAGCGTTAATCATGGTCGTGGTAACAAACGCATTTGCAACATCTGATGTAACCGTGTGGTCAAAGTCGCCAATCACTTCATTGGGTGCATGGGTTAATTCAGTATCAGTTAACACTTCTACGTGTGCCACCATATCCATATCAAGAACTGACTGAACTTGTAGCAGCTGAACCTGAACCCGGCCTAAATAAAACGTATCACCATTCACAAATAGTTCTCTTGGAATATAAGCCAGACCTGTACTCGCATCAAATCTACCACTTACAGCCTCTCCCGTATTCGTATTAAGCGCAAAGACATAATCGCTCACATTAACATCGGGATTACCCAACAACGTATCCACGAACGCAACAAAGTAATTGCTTTCAGTTGAGAGCGAATAAAGCGGTACTGATGTGAGATACATCGTGATAAAGGAATCAAACCACGCACCATCTGACATTTGCATCTCATCAAATGTCACCACACCATGACGTTGCATCGCTTCACCATCATGTAAATTATTTCTAACCGTGATAGAACCCATAAAACTTAATTCATCAAATGGTGTTAAAGACTCATCAAAATGGTCGATAATGTGCTGCTCAATCAATGGATCAAGAATAAAATGGTCGATGATTTCCTCATCAATTTCAGTCATGTCACGCTGGGCATAACTAGTCGCTTCCTCGTAAGTTATATCAGCCCTATCATCTGTTGTCATTGCGAATATGTTGGGTGCAGACAAGCTGGTAAACACCATAACTAACGCCAAAAGAAACGCAAATACCCGATTACGTTCACCCCCTCTGTTTTTAATCTTCCTCTTTTTAAACGTCTTTTTAATCATAAAGTTTAGACCTCTCTTTTTATTTTTTGACAAACTAAAAACCGCCCAAATGTCACTCGGAAGCAGGCATGTGACTTTCACTTGTGCTTACTTTCCAAACTCACAAAAGACTTCATGCTCATTTTGTGCATCGCTTTTCCTTTCTTTCTGCTCAATGCGGTCATTGAGTAGGTTAGTTATGAAAATCATCACCATTGAGCTGCCAACACCACCAAATAAAGCAAGTGAGACCATACACCCATTTGTAAAATGAAGTGTCGCAAGTGAGAACACTGACGTATTCAACGCACTGGCAATATAAATATGATGTGCTTTGATTTTCCGTTTTCTTTTAACAATCATTTGAACCTCCCATCAACACCTCATAACTTTCCTTAAAATAGCCTTTAACAAAAGCTAATTGATTTCCACTTAACAGCTGTAACTCCTTTTGTGTATTTCCTGAACGAAAACCATAAGGACAGCCCATACAGCCCGTTCTACTTACGTGTTCGTATACCTTTGGAATCTCAATCTCATATTTCTCATAAATCGCACGCAACAAGTCAACAGGTAAATCAAAAATTGGCGTAAACTTCTTATCTTTCGTGAAGCAACTTGTATAATTGCTTTTTCTTAAAAGCCCCTCGGACATTCTCACACCCAAAATCGGCTTTTTACCCGTTTCCTTTTCATAACGCTTGAATGGTTCTTTTTTCAGATAGTCGCAACACTTACTACTCACTTTGTGTAGCTTGCCACTTAGTGTAAGCTCACTTGCAAGCTTATTTAGATTAAACATACTTGGCGTAGTTCTTTCCACTCGCTCCATCATACTTTTAGATCGGCTGCCATTCTGATACCTTCTGATAAATTCATCTTGGCTTTTAGTAAAGCATGGAATCCCATATTTTGCTTTAATTTCTGATGGCTTCAAGGCAGGAAAAAGCATCACATCACTATGCTTACACATTCGCTTGAATATTTCTCGATGTTCAAGATAAGTATTACAACTAACAATTTTTATCTCATTATCACGCAAATATTCTTTAATAAACCAAAGCAATAAATGGCTGTCTTTTCCCCCACTATAAGCGAGGTAATAATCAGATGGGTTTATTTTTTTAAATTTACTTTCTAAATCTTGTAGGTAAAAATCTACCTCTTCCATTTTATCGGTTTCCTCCTCACCCCCCTCTCTACTTTTATCGTTTAACACGCTCACTCAATTAAAAATAACAAGTCATGACTAGATAACCAAAAGGCAACAACGACCATACCGATCATGGCAGCTACAAGTATCGTTATCGCAATCACTAGCAACACCTTCTCCATCAATGACATCCGTTGCTTTATAATCATCTACTTTCCCTCACATCGGCATTCAGCTGAGATGCTTGGTTGGTCTCTACAACCAATCCGATAAGACGAGTAAGAGCCAAACAATAGTGTTGCATTTGGAAAATAAAATTTGCCGACCTCTGATCATAACAGCCTGTAAACTTCATCATAAAACCGTACCTACTTTGAGCAAGTATCATTGATTCACTTTCCAAAAACTGTCGCTCGATTTCGGGGAAAATATCGGCATAATGTTCTTCTAACTGGCTCAAATAATAGCCATCGTCATGTAAAAATAACCCTTGCTTCCCATCTTTATCAATCTTAAATTTAACTGTCATTCCACGCCAATCTTTAAAAGGGGTATATACCACCGTTTCATGCTTCGATTCCGTAAAGCTAAATTGTTCCTTTAGCCAACGTCCTTCTGAATAATTAGCCTGACAAAAATCCCATTCTCGGTGCTTTCTTAAATTATAGCCCCTAACATCCATTATCTTTTTGTGCTTCATCTACCAACTCTCCGTTTCATTATTTCTACACAAATCCAATAAAAAAAGGGCAAGGACTATTTTATACTTCACAATCCTTGCGCCTTATCAGTTTTATTCTTAATTAAACCACGTCAACTCTGGACGACCTTGATAACCTTTTTCCCAAACAAACCACCCAAACGCAACAGCCCGTGGATAATACTTACCAAAGTCACCATTCTTAGCACACCCTATCCGATCACTAGAAACGTAAACAATTTTTGGCGGATAACATTCAAACAATTTACGTCTTGCTTTACCTTCCAAGTATCTCACAGGCAAAAACATACAAACCTTTCGTCCTGTCTCAATCGTCTCCATTGCTTTTTCCAGAAATTGATTACTTAACTTAAATGGCGGGTTTGTCAAAATATCACCGTGCCATGTCCCTTCATAATCTAAAAAATCGAAAACCTCCGTATCAGGATAACCTCGATCAATAATGTCACTTACTCGTGCCAACTTCTTATTCCTTTTTAGAACCTTTGCCAGATGACCTTGACCCACTGCACACTCCCAAACATCACTCAACTCTTTCAGCAACGGAAATACTTCAAGTGCTTTTGGATCGGTGGCATAAAAATCATGCTTCTCTCTTTCGTGATTTGAAAATTTATTTGAACCCATGGTGACATGTACATTTTGTACGCTATTCATTTATAATCAACTCTCTTTCAATAACTATTCTCTCTTTAATCTCGGGCGGGTTTAATCAAGTTTTTTGAGTATGAAAAAATCATGAAGCCATTTAATGATTTCATGATCTCTACTGTTATTAAAGGTAACATTTTACCCCTCAAAAGGTAACATAAACTTTTCTCAAAACTTTTCTTGATTACTATAGACCGCTCAAACCCCTTGATGTTCTGCACTTTCTTTCAACCCTTTGTTTAATTTTTTTATACCACATTACACTATGATATATCAATTCTGAAAAAATTTATTAATTTATTCAATTTCGGCTTGCACGCTTTGATAAACTTGATAGGGATCATCAGATTGTGTGATGCTACGACCTATTACGATGTAGTTGCTACCTTCTTCTTTCCCAAATGCTGGTGTTGCAACGCGCTTTTGATCATGGGCATCATCGCCAACTAGTCTAATGCCGGGTGTTAAGGCGATAAACGAATCCCCACAAGTATCATGTACTTTGCGAGCTTCATGTACGGCGCATACGACACCGTCAAGCCCTGCTGCTTTTGCTAATTTTGCATAGTTCAATGCTGAGTCAGCAACTTCTCCTGGGATTTTTT
>JGI24703J35330_11748616_pt1 | contig 22240 bp, 21 predicted proteins | sample TergutNt197P1_FD_35330 | JGI IMG/M metagenome (IMG submission 35330)
TTATCCGCAACTTCAAAGTTAACAAGTGCACCTGAGGATTTCCCGATCCAGTTGCGTTGCATTTCTTTTAAACTTTCTGGCCAATCTAGTTCGTCTAAATCTTCTAGTAATCTTTCAGCATATTCAGTGATTTTTAAAATCCATTGACGCATTGGTTTTTTAATGACAGGATGATCTCCTCGTTCAGATACCATCTGCCCACCAACATTTAAAACTTCTTCATTGGCTAAAGTAGTACCAAGCGCTTCACACCAATTTACTTCAACATTTTTAATCTCTGCCAGACCCATTTCTACCATTTTTGTAAAAATCCATTGAGAAGTTTTATAATATTGAGGATCAGTTGTATTAATTTCTTTCGTCCAGTCGTAAGAAAAACCGAGTTCCTTCATTTGTCTTTTAAATGTTTCGATATTTTTAGCCGTAAATTCACGAGGATCGTTTCCTGTATCAAGAGCATATTGTTCCGCAGGCAAACCAAAAGCATCCCATCCCATTGGATGAAGAACATTAAATCCTTGCATTCGCTTCATCCGAGATACGATATCAGTTGCTGTATAACCCTCAGGATGTCCTACATGAAGACCTGCTCCTGACGGAAATGGAAACATATCTAAAGCATAAAATTTAGGTGCATCTTTTTTTGTGCCTGTTAAAAAAGTTTGGTGCTCATCCCAATACTGTTGCCATTTTTTCTCAATAAATTGATGATTATAAGCCATTTTTATTTCTCCTATTTCTTAATAAATTTTAAAAATTCTGCTGAAGCTACCAAACATTTACTCGTTACTTAACTACTTACCCAGATTTTTACACAATAAAACGTGTTATAAAATAGCACTTGAACGAAGATATTCCAATTTATTACAAATAGAAGTAATCATAGCACGCGGGTTCAAATAATAAATAGGAACAACAACATGCAAAATCGTCAATCCCTCTTGCATAAACATAGAAGCAAGCGATAATTGATCAAATTGGAATTGATAATCAAACGAATCCCCGCCGATAAAAATAATCCCAAGCGCAAAAAATTCATCAGTTATCAAAAAATCTAATTCAAGGTTTTCTAAATTTATTTGGTGCTTAACATTATAACCTAATTTAATAAAGGTTTCAAGTAAATCTTCTTGAATACGAGAATCTCGAGAAGCAAGCCTGGTATCAGCAAGTTGCAAAATAGAGTCCACACTAAACTTTTGAACTAATTTAAAATTCGCTTCTATTGGTAGAATTTTACTCACATAATCATATAATGAATAAGCTAAATTATCATTTAGGTTTTGAAATTTTCTACCATAACGATTTGTCAATTTCTTCATATCCGACGGATTTAAAATAATAGGATTTTCTAAACTTTCGTCATCAGTTGCAACCAAAATAACTTTTTTGTTATTCTCAAAAAATGACAAATCATACAAGTTACGTTTTTTAGCATTTAATAGGATTACAACATCGATTAACGATAAATCGCAATCAAGAGAACTACTAAAAACAGCTGGAAATCTATCTATCCCTAGTGGATGTATATTATTATTATCATGTATCGTAATTACCGCAGGTTCAAGCTCAAGAGAAGTTATAATTTTATCAATTTTAATATACTCAATATTTACTTTCTCAAAATCTATAATTAGGTTTTCAAAATAATCAGTCTCAATCAACTTAAGAAATGATCTCAATTTACCTTGATCAAAAACTTCTTTAAAATTAGGAAGAACATTCGGCAATGATGCACTTAACAAATTTGAGGTAAACAAAGGCATTATTTCCTTAATCGTCTCAATAAAATTAGCGAAATTTAAAAACTTTGTGCGTTTAATAACAAGCTCTCTACATTCCTTAGCAATTACTAAAAATTCACCGATTTGATTATTCCGCAAAAATGTTAACATATTTTTAAACGTCGGATGCAAAAATCCGCTATCATCATAAACAGTCAAAAGAGATTTTATTTTTTGAAAATGCGAATCCATTTCAATCTTAATCGCATGAAGAGAAGCAGCCTCGAGGAGATAATCAAGCATGTGCACACCATACTCATGAACTTTTTTAAAAGTAGAAGAATATGTCATCGCCTCTTGCTCAAAATTTAAAATGGCTGTAGCAACCGCCAAAACATGCTCAATTTCGGAAATTTTTTCCAGATAATAACTCAGTCGACCCTCAAAACTATCCGGAACATCAACAAACGGAATCATCAACAAATCATTTAACTCATCCATAAATCTCTCATCTAGTTCTTTGCTTGTTTGATGTAATTTAACACTAAAATTCTTAATAATCAAAGCAAATTCTTCAAGCTTATTTACTGACTTAATTACAGTGGATAATATTTTAAATCCAACTTCATTGTTAATCGATTGGACCTGCTCGATAATAATAGGTAATTTATCAATTAAAAACTGGATAAAACTTAACTGGGTATCGGCTCCAAATAACTCAAAACCGTTCGGCTGTTTCGACATCATAAAATGAAATGTCGCCTCTAATTGTTCGAGTGTTTTAAAATTCGGTGTATCCATTACTTTTTCAACAGCCAAAAAATCGTGTTCTAACAATTCCACATTCTTTTCATCAAAAAATGTTCGATCATTCCATATGATTTTCAATTCATCATCATCAAATGGGAAAACCGCATCAAGTGGAATAAGATCTTTATGTAAATCTTTTTTAATCCCAAGTTTGGAGATAAGCTGAGCAAGTTCGTGAGGAGCATACAACTTGTCACGCCAAAAAATCTTATCTTGCATATTCTTTTTATATTCAAGGATTTCAGACATTAATTCTTGACGTTCCTCTGAGATAATACGATACTTTTCTTGATAAAAAGCCAGATTTTTCTCTTTGTGGTGAGCCTGTTGGGACTCAGATAATCGGTTCAATTTTGACGCCAGATAAGTTGTATCAGCAGTCTTAGTCGAATCAATGATAAATCTTTCATTTAATTCATCAAATTGTGTTGAAGATTCTCCTACCAGAAGTGCTCTTAGATTGTGCTTTTGGCAATTTTGGATAATTTCGTGAATTGCTTTGTTAAATAAAGATTTTTGTGTTAATAAAGTGATGACTGGTTCGTTCAAAATTGCTGTTTCAAGAGTTTCAATTGGGGAATATTTTGGTTCTTCAGGTTTTTTTTCTATAAAATTGTTAATCACTTCGTCTGTTGTTACTTCATTCCATAAATTTTCCTTAGATATCTGGTTTTCTTCTTTTATAAAAATATATGTGCAGTCTAGGATTGTCGGGATTTCTGTTATTTCAAAAGTTTCCGTGCAAGTTGTAACTTTGCCGTCTGGATGTAAGTGACGGACTACTTGTTCATAAATTTGTGTTATAAGACCAGTATCAAAAGGGGAAACTTGCATTTCGTTTATTTGTGATTTTATTAATTTTGCTGCCTCGATTTCGGTAAATAATAAGTGATCAATAATATTATTTACTGTTAAGAATTCATTTCCAAACTCAAATTGTTGATTTTCTAAGTCCATAGTTGATATTTCAATTAAAGGTAATGTAAAAAGCGGATATAAAAGTTCGGAATTTTCTCTTTTGATTAAACCAAATCCTAATAATAATTGACCTGGCGGGCGAAGATTTATTTGTTCGAAATTTTCTTGTTGAATTGACGCTAGATTATATTGATTCCACTGCGTTGTAAAATCCGCTATCCAAACTTCATAATCTGAGATGATGGATTCAATAATGTTTTCTTTAGTTGAAGAGGTCCAATCTTTGTCTTTAATAACATTTTCAAGAAACTCTTGCCAATTATTTAACAAGTATTCTTTATTAGATTCTTGTTTTATTTTTGAGAGTTCTTCGTATTCAAAATTTAGCTTTTCGAAAAGTTGGGATTTTGTATATATTGTCCCTTTTTCTATTTGTTGTTCTTGATTAATTATTAGGAGTAAGTTTTTTATTGTTGTTGGTATAATATTTTTTTTAATTGCAAAAGAGGAAGACCTTATATTTAATAAAGTATTCCCATCACTTTCTTCAATTGTTTTATACAAGTTTTCCATCAACCAATAAAGTTCAGGATTTACCGGATCGAATTTTAGCAAATGGCAATTTTGTACACTTTTGAAATAGTCATTGATTGATAATCCTGTAACCTTCATAAATTACACTCCCCTAAATATTAAATTCTTACTTTTATAAATCTTGTTTTCTTAGAACAAAGATACCTATACTAGAAATAATTAAGATTGAAATCAAACTTTGAAAAATTAAGTAAGTAATATTTAAATCGAAAATACCGACGTTAAAAATATTTTGAAAAATCATATTAATTTGTGACTCAGTTATATTGATACCAAAGTAAGCAAATATTGCCACGCCCCTTCCTTTTGTGATAATTACAGAAGTCATTAGTGTCACAAACGATGATAACCAACCGAGTAATAATATAAATACTATTCCAAAATCTATCTCGAAGCTTATACCAAAAAAGTTAAGTGCAACTGCCATGTTGTTTGTTAAAAGTACGATAAATAGGGGCACAATTACTACGGCAGTAATTGATAAGAATGAGAAGAGCAATGTTGAGATTATTTTTACAAAATAAAACTGAATTCGTGAAACTCCACTTGCAAGCATTAAACTAACAACTTTGTTTTTATAATCTCTTCTTAACATTTGAAATGGATAGATGAACAAAAACAACACAGAGGCTAAAACCGAAAATGCAAATAATAATAGCATCGCTGTTTCAAATCCAGTTGGTTCTCTAAAAAGACTCAAGTTTGATAAAATTAAACCACCGATCGTGTTTATGCACGCAAGTACTACCATTACAATTAGATTCATTTTATCATTTATATTTTTAAACATTTCCATTCTAAAGATGTTCCATAATTTCATAATTTTACCTCCATTATTTCACAAACTGTGAAAATTGAGCTTCCTTTTTAATTTGTTTAAATTCGATATCTTCAAGAACTGCCGCTTTAAAAATAATTTTAAAATCTTCCTCAGTTGCGATGAAGCGGATAAAATCTCCAATATATTTAAAATCTACATTATTTTCCTCAAGCAGTTTTTCAAATAATGAAGGTTCGCTCACTTCAACTTGATATTGTAGCGCACTATTTTTATCGTTTAAATCAAACTTATTGATAAAATTACCATTTTCAAGAACATATACATAATCAGAAATGGATTCGATATCTTCTTGAATATGACTTGAAATTAAAATAGTTCTTCCTTCTTTTTTTAACTTGATCAGATAATCTCGAAACCAGTCAACTGTTTTAGCATCAAGTCCTCTAAATGGTTCATCAAATATTAAGACTTGAGCATTATTCATCATTGAAATTAGAAGTTGTAATTTCTTCATCATCCCTAATGAATATGTTGAAACTTTTAGATCAAGAATGTTAGCGATATTGAGCTCGTCTGCAAGATGATAAACACTCTCAAGAGGTGCTCCCCCGCGAAGTCCAGCAAAATATTTTAAGTTAAACATTCCCGTACGATTTTTATAAAGACTCATATCATCTAAAACTATTCCCACGTTGCCTAAAAGTGAGAGATTTTTTTTCATGTCGAGGTTATTTATTAGAATTTCACCTTTGAAATTAGTATTTATATTCACTAACGTTTTAAAAAAAGTTGTTTTTCCGACACCGTTTTTTCCGACAATTCCGTAAGCATTCCCCTTTTCAAACATTGCTTCATCAATGGATAAAACACGCCTTTTACCATACGAAAATTGCAGATTTTTCACTTGAATATTCATTATTCTTACCACCTTTTTGATATAGACCCCTTAATTTTGAGTAAAATTTACCCGTAATTATTCCCACATCTATTTTTTATCCTCTATACCCCTCTATTATACCAAATGTTTCGCTTAAAATCTATTAAATTTTGGCAAAAAAAGCGATTCATTTTAACCCCTTTATAAATTTATACAAAAAAAAATCAAAACAAGATTAAAAGTTTTGAAAGTTTATTATAAAGTTTAATTTTTTTTAAAAATGGCGCGCCCGATAGGATTCGAACCCATAACCCTCTGATCCGAAGTCAGATGCTCTATCCAATTGAGCCACAGGCGCGTTTGTTAAATTTTAACAACTTATTGTACCACAATTATTTTACTTTTTCAAGTAATTTTTCATTATTTAAGATGATATTTTTACACACTAACTGTTTCACTTGAAATATAAATACTTTTTTGATATGATATATTTAAAAGTGATAGGAGTATTGAAAAAATGGCTAGAATTATTAATCCAAAATTATTTTTAAAAGAAGCAAGAATCCCTGGTTTTGCAAATGGTAGTATTACAAAAGAAGATCTTATTGAGATTGTTGAAATAAATACATCTTTACCTCTAATTGAGGCAATCGAGATTGAATCTTTTTCACAAAGGTTAAAAAAAGAAATCTCTGATTACAATTCTCAGGCTGCACTAAATGGTAATGATTTGGTTGACTTTGATGATTTGAATACAAAATACATTGAGTACATCGAAGCATTAACAACATTTATCTCATAAAACGCTAAAAAGTCATCAACTTCGATGACTTTTTTCGTTTAAAATTAATTTTTAGTAGCCTGGTCAAAACGACGGTTTACTTCATCCCAATTTATCAAATGGAAAAATGCAGCGATATAATCTGGTCGTTTATTTTGATAATTTAAATAATAGGCATGTTCCCAAACGTCAAGTCCGAGAATTGGAGTTAATCCTTGCATGAGCGGCGAGTCTTGATTTAATGTTGAAATAACTTCGATTTCACCTGCACCATCTACTACAAGCCAAGCCCATCCGGAACCGAATCTTGTTAAACCAGCTTGCGTTAGTGCAGTTTTGAAAGCTTCGTAATCGCCAAATTTTTCTTTAATTTTATCTGCTATTTTTCCTGTTGGATTTCCGCCACCATTCGGTGATAAAATTGTCCAGAATAAGTCGTGATTAGCAAGTCCACCGCCATTATTTATAACACCTTGACGGATATCGGCTGGCACTTCATTAATATTTGATAAAATTTGTTCAATAGATTTATTTTCGAAATAAGATTGATGAGCCGAAACAAGATTGTTTAAATTCGTGGCATAAGTTTGGTGATGACGATCATGATGAATTTCCATCGTTAAAGCATCAATATGGGGCTCAAGAGCATCAACCGCGTAAGGCAATGGGATAATATTAAACATATGTGTATTCCTTCTTTCTTGATTATATTTGTATGATGTGCTATTAAAACTATTTATTAATAGCTTATCATTACAGCTTTAATTATACACTATGATGGTATTTATTTAAAGTTATTTCGTAATAATTTCATCAATATTTTTTGTTATAACTAGATAACACTTTTTATATTGTCCCATTTTAACATTTTTATTCTTGTTTCTATTTTACTCTAAACACAAAAAAAGTTATCAACTTAGATAAACATCATCGATAACAATATTAAACAATTAATTTTTTTTAAACTAAATCAAGAATGGCAATTATAATTAAAACAACACCAGCTATCCATGAAATATCAAATTTTAATTTCGAAGCCACTTTAACACCGAGAAATGCACCTAACATTGTTACAAGGATTCCTGTAATAACTGACAATCCAACAATTAATATTGGATTTATCATAGTTAAACCAATACCTATACCAACACTCAACCCATCAATACCAAGTGCAAACGCTAGAGGTAATGCTTCTTTAATATTTAAACTTTTCGAAAAATCAATATCAGCAATTTCAGGATCGGCGTAAATTTTTAAAAGTAAATCTAAACTAAAAATTTTTAATTTCAATTCTTTGTTGATGCCATTTTTACGACGTATTCTTGACTTTATGAACGAATCAAATAATTTTGATAAACCTAAGATAAATAAAATTGCAAAGGAAATATAGCCTGTTAGTTCTTCTGTTAATATGAGTGCTAAAAGCGAACCTAAATATAATCCAACGGCGAGTAACGCTGAACAAATGATATTTATTACTACAATAGACTTTAAAGGAATCTTTATTTTACTAGCACCATAACCAAAAGCACAAGCAAAAGCATCTAAGCTCAAAGCTGATACTAAAAATAATGCTTGAAAAATAATAAGAAAAATATACATAATCAATCTCCTGACTATTAATTTAGGTAATAATTCCTCCTAATTAATCATTATATCATATGCAAGAGCCTAATTATATGTGAAACAATATAAATTAGAACAATAATTTGAAAAAAATAAAAAGCACGAGTTTTAACACTCGCACTAAAAGAGTCTTTATTGATTTATTACATCATAAGTTCCATCAAGCTCGCCATATCAGTTGGCGCTTCTCCACTTGTGATTATTTCGGTTAATTTATCTTCAATCGCTGGATCAATTTCGCGACCAACCATCGCTCCTACACTACGAATTAAGTTACGAACATCTTCATCATCTGCAAGATCAGTTTCTGTTGCTTCAGTTGCCATTTGCATAACTTCATCTTCGGTTACCGTAATATTTTTTCCTAGTTGTTCAAAAAAGTTGTTAATCATTTTTAAGCACTCCCTTTTTATTATCTATCTCCATTATATGCAACAGCACTAGGCGACTGTCACATATTTTGCGTGATTTATTTGTTTTTTTTTACCCTTTTTTGTTTGCGTCCTATTTTTATTGAAAATGTTAACTATTTGTATTTAATCTACATTCATGTTATAATGAAATGTTCTTTTTTTTATGAATAAATTATTTTAATCCAATAAATACTATTTTTAATCATGTAAAATATTTACAACATTTTTAGTTTGAGGTTGATTATGAGGGATTTGTCGATAAGAGAAGCGATAGCATTATTAAGAGATGGTGAAGTTGTAGCACTACCCACAGAGACTGTTTATGGTCTTGCGGCTGATGCTACAAATTTTTCTGCTGTTTCTAAGATTTTCAAGACTAAAGGGCGGCCGAGTGATAATCCGTTGATTGTGCATATTGGTGATGTTGGTCAAGTTGATTATCTTGCCGATGGGAAAAATTTATTAGTAGAAAAGTTGATTGATGCTTTTTGGCCAGGACCTCTTACGATAGTTATGAAATCTAAAGGTCTTGTTGCAACTAATGTGTCAGCGGGGCTTGATACTATTGGTTTAAGAATGCCCAGTCATCCGGTTATGCTTGAGTTGTTAACGTCCTCTGGGCTTGCGCTTGCTGCTCCAAGTGCGAATTTGTCTGGAAAACCTAGTCCGACCGCGGCAAGTCATGTTCGTGACGATTTATCAGGTAAAATTGAGGGTGTTGTTGATGGGGGTAGTTGTGTAGTTGGGCTTGAGTCAACCGTTATCGATGTTACAACAGATGTTCCAATTATTTTACGACCTGGTTCGATAAAAAAAGCTGATATTGAACGAATAATTGGCCCAGTAAAAATCTCTTATAATGAGGAAAATGCGCCCAAAGCTCCAGGTATGAAATATGCTCATTATGCGCCAGAGGGTGAAGTTTTTGTAGTAGATGGAACTCCCAATTTTATGTTGAATTTGATTAAGAAGTACAAAAAGACCGGGGTTAAGGTTGGAGTATTGTGTCAAGAGGCAGATTTTTCTACATACGGCATAGCCGATGTTGTTGTTGATATTGGACCGAGTGGTGAAAATTTATATCATGGATTGCGTCATTTCGACATAGAAGATGTTCAAGTTATTTTGAGTGTTGTTTTTGATGATGAAGCGGTTGATAATCGTGTGATGAAAGCGAGCAAGGAGAGAGTTATTCGTGAGTTGGAAGATTAGAGAGATTGAGATTGATAATCCAGTTGTACTTGCGCCGATGGCAGGTGTGTGTAATATGGCGTTTCGTGTGATTGCGAAAAAAATGGGTGCGGGCTTGATTTATGCGGAAATGGTTAGTGATAATGCAGTTAATTATCGTAACCAGAAAACTTTAGAAATGCTTGCAGTTGATCCGGTTGAACATCCGATGACTATGCAGATATTTGGCTCCTCTAAAGATAGTTTTGTTGAGGCTGCTAAATTTATTGATGAAAATTGTGCGTGTGATATTATTGATTTGAATATGGGTTGTCCCGTACCTAAAATTACAAAAAATGAAGCAGGTGCGCGACTTTTACTTGAACCAAATAAAATTTATGATATCGTTGCAAGTGTTGTGGATGCTGTTAAAAAGCCTGTTACAGTAAAAATCCGTAGTGGTTGGGATCATAATCATATCTATGCGGTCGAAAATGCCTTAAAAATCGAAGCTGCTGGAGCGAGTGCGATTGCGATTCACGGTCGTACACGAAGTGATCAATATACGGGTAAAGCAGATTGGGGTATTATAAAAGATGTAAAAGATGCTGTTAAAACTATTCCTGTTATCGGTAATGGTGATATAACTACACCGGAAGAATTTGAAAATGCGCTGATTACGAGTGGTGTTGATGCTGTAATGATTGGTCGTGCTGCTTTGGGAAATCCGTGGATTTTAAAACGAATGGCTCACTTTAATAAAACTGGTGAACATATTGCAAATCCGACAGTTCGAGAAAGAATTGACATTGCTACAGACCATATGGACCGTCTAATTGATATTCGTGGCGAAAGAATTGCGATGATGGAGATGCGAAGCCATATGACTTGGTATATGAAAGGGTTACCTGGTGCTGCAGTTGTAAAACGTGAAATTGTACAAGTAGCAAAACGTAATGAAATGGTTGATTTGTTAAACAAATATGAAGATTACTTAATTGAAAAAGCAACTAATCATCGCTAAGTTGCTTTTTTTTATGAATTATAGCTAATCTATTTTAAACAAAAATTCCTGGTTGTAATATTCAAAACGTTTTCTATACTGCCACTTAAATCCTAAATATCTTAGATAGTGTGAGTTCTCTTTAACAATTTCATCTATACGTATTAAATTAATTTCGTGCTCTTTTAAAAAATCAGAGAAACTAAAGTTTTCTAATAAATATAATTGTTGCGCTAATTCAAAATCCCAAATGTTAAATAGAAATTCATTTACAGGAGGCGACTCACCAAAAATACAAACAAAATCATATAAAAAGATAGTAACAATAAATCTTTCATTAAAACCGATGTATAAAACATCATCATAATTGATTACTATATTTTCTTCAATATTTGTAATTCGAGTGCCTAGCCAATTATTACTTTTAATTAAAAAACTGTTATAATCATTTTCAACAACTATCGTTATAGGTAAAAAGAAGATTACACGTATGAAATATAATATGTAAAAGATAAATAATATTTTAATTAACTTTTTCTTTTTTTTCATATTTATATTTCCTTTCGTTTTTAAATTATATGTTTAGAAATGCTAAAATATTTCTAGTAAAATTATCTATATTTAAATTTAATTACCAACCTCGTCTATTCCAAAAAAGATTTTTGCTCCTTTATTAATTAATTCTAAACCTCCTTTACTCATCCGACTTTTAATTTCTGGTACTACATAGATTTCTTTTCCGATATCAGCTAAATAATTTAAGTAATGAGAACGTCGATCATATGCTGATAAACTTATTATTATAATAGCGGTACTTAATTCACACATTAATTTGTAGCTTCGATAAAAAGCAGATAAATCAAAAACATCCTCGGGTGGAATTTCGCTTATTAATAATTTGTCACCAACATCCGTTTTATCAAAACCACGACCTATAAATTGAATATCAAATCTTTCGGTTGCAATAACGTATTCTTCTATTCCCATCTCGGATCCAGTAGCAATCTTTAAATCTTCAGTTTTATCATAAATCAGCTTGTTTATTACGGATTTAGCAAACGGGGGTACACTTTTTCCCCCAATTACGGCAATAAAATCGTCATTTAATAACGAAATATCACCTATTAAATACACAACAAAGGGTGGTTGCGGCATATCGCGCCAGACATTAGGGTAATCGTCATCAAATAAAGTTAAAACCAAACATTCTAACTGATTTGTTAGGGCGAGTGATGTTTCATAGTCGAGCCTGTTTAATTCTGGGTCTTTTTTAATAAATTCTGCCATTTCTTCCCAGTTGCCTTTTTTTAGCAAACTTAAAGCGATTAATTTTTCACGCATAAGATCATCTCCAAAATATAAATAGTACATCTTTATATACGCAAAAAATAAATCGCAGAACTTTTAAAATATGATTTTTTTAATTTGAAAACGTTTTATAGTCGGATAAAAAAAAAGAACGCATTTTAAATAACGTTCTTTTATCGATTAAAATGGTGCAGGAGTAGCTCCTGGTTTTTTGATGATAAATGATTGGATTGTCATCATAATCTGGCTTACAATAAAATATAATCCCATTGCTAGTGGAGATCCGTATACCATTAAAGCCATCATTGGTAAAAACATTAAATTCATCATCTTTGGATTCATTGGTGAATTTGCGTGTTGTGTAGTATTTGACATCGTACGTTTTTGCGTCATTGTTTGTGAGAAATACATTAATCCTGCAACTATCGCAGCGAAAATTACGTTAGGAAGTTCTGAAACTGATGATAAACTCATTCCTAAAAAATAACGAACCTCGTATGTTGCGATTAATGGGTGACGAGAAAATGCTTGGAAGAAAGCAAACATTAAAGGCATTTGAATTAACATTGGTAAACATCCAGCAAGTGGGTTAATTCCTTTTTCTTTATATAATGCTGACATCTCTTGTTGCATTTTCATTTGCGTTTCGCGGTCTTGTTTTCCAGCGTATCGTTGTTTAATTTTTTCAATATCTGGTTGAATAGTTTGCATCTTAGCGGTAGAATTCATTGATTTTAACATTAACGGCATAACAGCAGCTTTAGTAATTACAGTCGCAAGAATAATCGCAATTCCTAAGTTACCAACTAAATCGTACAAGAATGTGATCAACATGATAATTGGTAGTACGAGCCCACGTTCCCAAATTCCTGATGCATTATATGATGTTAAAGCACGGTCTGGATCAATTGGGATTCCACATCCAGTAAGCATAAATACAACTGCAACCGCACTTAAAGCTAAAATTATTTTTTTGTTCATTCTGAGTTTCATAAATAAAATTCCTTCCATTTCCTTAAAATTAATTTTTAATCTTTATTATTATCCATAACTTTATTAACAAATTATAAACTAGTGATAATTTATTTATGTCAACTTTTCTATTATAAACGATAATGATGTAATTGTAAAGTAAAATCAATTGTTATGCTTCAATTGGTGGATTACAACAATGGTTAAATTTAGCATGAGTATTAGCCAAAATTTTAATCTGTACAACTAAACGCTGAAAATCGTAATTTAGTGGTACAAAATTAACCTCGAAGACGAAATTATTCTATTTTCTTCAGTTGATAATACGCTCACCTACACTTTTTGATTTAATCTAGTTCTATTACTCGCTCGTTTATTTCACAAACGTATCCTTCCGTTTCAAGCCCTTCTAAAATTGCATTTAACGAAATCATTTCTGAAAAACTCTCAACTTGCCACAAATCATTAATCGTCTCCTCTGACAACAATAAATAATCATACTGTGTAATTAGCGTCACTTCAGATATTGAAAGGTGAACAATTGTAATTGAAAATCCGTCTTCTAGTAAGTCATTGTATTCATCAAATAACTCCAAAATTTCACGTTCTGTCAAAAATATATCAGATAAAAATGCTTCTTCAAAATCTTCTCGTGTGAGAACTTCTCGCACAGTCCAAGTTGTTATTTGACTGTTTTGTGTTTCTACTATAAGTACCATATTTGGACTTTGCGGATTTAAACATTCTATTAAAACATCTGGTTCTATTTGGTTGCAACTAGCAAGCCAGATTAAGGTTAAAAATAAGAAAAGTTTCTTCATTGTTTGTTCCTCACTAAAATTTATTACGGTCTTACACGCTCGTTTTCACTTTTAAGTATACCATTTTTTTTATAGCTTGTACACTCATAATTCTGTAGTAAGAATTCGATATAATAAATACAAAGCGTGGTCTTTAGCACGCATTCTTACTCTATCACGGGAACCTTTAAAATACATTTCATGTAGATATACTTGATTATTAACAATTAAACAAATATAAACAAGTCCAATCGGTTTTTCTTTCGTCGCTCCACCAGGTCCCGCAATACCTGTAATCGAGATTGCAATGTCACTATTATTTTGCTTTATTAATTGTTGAGCCATTTCTTTTGCACACTCAGAAGAAACGGCACCAAAAGTTGTTAATAAATTTTCGCCAACACCAAGTCGGCGTATTTTAGCATCATTACTATAAACAACAACACCCTCGGTAAAAACATCCGAAACACCAGCAACACTTACAAACTCACTTGCAAGCAACCCACCTGTACAACTTTCAGCAAGAGAAATTGTTAAATTTTTTTCTTGTAACAACTGAACTATTTGTTCAACGAGCGACGTTTCACCGTTACCTACATAAAATTCCTCCATAATCACAAGAAATTCTTTTTCAAAATCATCAAGCCTATCTTTAATTTGAGATGAGCCTGTAACAATATAGTCGATATAAGATATCGAAGCATATGGCGCGGTGTCGAGCATGAAATACTTATTTAAAATGGGCTTAAGTTTTACCTCTGCTAGTGATTCACCGACTCCATACAACCTAAATGTTCTTTTTAAAAGTGGTTCATCGATTCGCTTTGCGATTTCTGGGCGCACATACGTCTGAAACATCGGAATTAATTCGTTTGGCGGACCCGGGAGTAAGTAAATTGATTTATTTTTTTTCGTCAAACTCAAACCAGGAGCGGTTCCATTCGGATTTTTCAAAACTTGTCCCAATTCAAAAACTTGTGCTTGGCGTTCATTATTTTTTGTCATAACTCGACCAGTGGAAGTAAAATAATTCTCGATTTCTTTGACAAGGGCGTGATTTTGGATGAGTTTTTCGTTAAAATAGCCGGCTACGGCAATTCGGGTAAGATCGTCGAGTGTCGGCCCTAACCCGCCGATCGTGATTACAAAATCTGCATATTCAAAACAATGGGAGAGCCCTTTTAAAATGTCTTCTATTTCGTCACTGACAATTTCTCGATGAGTGACCCTTGCTCCAAGAAGTTCTATCTCTTTTGAAATAAATGCCCCATTTGTGTCAATAATTTTTCCACCTAATATTTCATTTCCAACCGCTAGGATTGCAATATTCAATAAAAACACCTCGCTTACACTTTTTATTATCTCAGTTTCAGCTCACATCAACGTTGATAATCTCTTGCGGTACATCCATTGTCTTAGACAATAAATCCCCCCTTCAAGATTTCTTCAGTTGATAAGACGCTCGCTTACACTTTTTATTAAACCATTTATTATGGATTATAACATTTTATTTAAACAAAATTCTAGTCAAAAAAAAGTTCTGCCAATTGATAGAACTTTTTTTATGACTAGATTATACTTTTTATGAATTAGGACCTATTATATATATTCTACGCTTTGTCGTATATTCTCTACTTAAGATACTTCCTTAGTAAAAATAGGGCGATTAGGTTGATTACCGCTGTAATCGCGACTCCGGTGTCTACAATACTCCATATTGCTGATGGGTCGCCCACTGAGGCAACAAATACAGTTATGAGTAACGCGATTCGTAGTAAAAGAATAGCTCCTTTTTTGCTCGTCAAAAATTTAACATTCATTACTCCGTAAAGATATGCAGTTATTACAGTTGAAAACCCGAAGAAAAAAATGATAACTGGCAGGATAAAACTAGTAGTTATACCAAATAATTGATACAGTGCGAAGTGGAGAAATTCAATACCATTACCCGTGGGCATTACTAAAAGATGAGCACTTGTTGACATAATCATAAAAGCAACAAGAGTAATTGAAACGATTGTAGTAAGATAAATTCCGATAATTCCTATATATCCTTGTTCGCGTGGATCTTTGTGTTCGGTTAATGCTGCAGCGTGTGCGCCCGTTCCAAGACCTGCTTCGTTTGAAAAAATTCCGCGTCGAGTACCTGTTGTTATCGCTACACCGACTCCGCCTCCGATAACTGAGTTAATTCCGAATGCTGATTCTAATATTTCACGGAAAAAATATGGTATATACGTAATGTTAATAAATAAAAACACCAGTGCAATTCCGAAGAAAAAGATAGCTATTATTGGTACAATTTTTGCTATAAATTTTGATACATTATGAATACTTCCAGTTATTGTTAACCCTGTCAACAAAACTAAAATAACGGCAACAATCATACTAGTAGCTTGAGTATTTTCGGTGAATACCGTTGTAAGAGTATTCATTTGAATCGCAACAAATCCCAAAGTATATGTTATAATAAGAATTAGTGCGTATAAGGCTGCAAGTTTTTTATTACCTAGACCTTCTTTAATATAAAAAGCAGGACCACCGAAGCTCGTTTTATCCTCTATTTGTTTAAAACGTTGCGCGAGGGTATTTTCAGCAAATGTTGCAGCAGAAGTAATAATTGCCGAAACCCACATCCAAAAAATTGCACCCGCACCACCGATTGAAATAGCAAGCCCCGTTCCAGCAAGCGTTCCAACACCAACACGCGCAGATAAAGCGATTAGAAGACTTGAAATTGGTGAAATATTTTCATTTTTATTATCTTGATGCAAAGAATTTATCATTTTTTTAAATTTAAACTGTGGAAATTTAGCGATAAAAGTAAAATAAAGACTCACAAAAAATAACATCGGAATTGCAATAAAAGTCCACAAAATATTTTCGATAATCGACATAAAAAATTCTCCTCAAAATAAAAATAGTATTTAATAAAACATATACTTTTTAGTGAGAATTTATGACAAATATCGAATTACTCAAATTAATAATTTTATCAATATTTAAAAGCTTTTTCATTACAAATAGGAGGCATTTTATACGTTTTCATCTCATTTTAACAAAGTAAAATGTTAAAATCGGGCAGAAAAACTATACAAAAGAGCAATAATTTGGTATAATATTATGATGAATACATAATTTATTTACGGGGTGTAAAATTTTTATGCGAGTCTACATTTTACTAACACAAACAACATCGGTGTTAACAAAGTTTATCAAGTTGTGTACAAAGAATCCGTACAATCACGCATCGCTCGCGTTCGATGAACGACTTGAATACACGTACAGCTTTGGAAGAATTAATCCAAACGATCCCTTAATTGGTGGTTTTGCTCACGAACGACTAGACGCGGGTGTTTTCAAAGATGCCCAATGTCAACTTTTGAGTATTGAAGTAACAGAAGAACAATACCAGATCATGAGAAAACGTGTTGATTTTATCGAAAAAAATCAAATTAAATATAAATATAACTTCATCGGTTTATTTGGCGCACGATTTAATTTCAAAGTCGATCGCAAAAACGCATATTTTTGTTCAGAATTCGTCTCGAAAATTTTACAAGAAGTCGGACTTTTCCCCGAAGATTTCCCCTCGCACCTTGTAAAACCATCAGACCTCGTTGAACATATCAATTTACAGATTGAATACCAAGGATCACTTGCAAATTACCTAGAACAATCAGGAACCCCAGCATCAACAAACCGCGAAGCAGAAATATTACTACGACGAAAGCTATTTTATATGCCTTTTCGAGTACTATTTGTGCCGATACGAGTGATGCGAGTAGGAAACTCGACTTTAAAAGTAAGTCGAAGATATTTAAGAAAATCTCGTAAGTATATAACGGATTTGATTTACCATGAAGAAAATGCTAGTTAAACAAGGTCCAAAAAACTGGGCTTTTTTAAAATTCAATCAAAAGAACTCTACAAAAATAAAGGACGAATTAAAAAATGTTCAATGAAATAACGAGAGAAATTCTAATAGATGTTAATATAATAGTATGGATAATTGTCTTTGTCATTAGAGTAAAAAGAATCTTGAAAACCAAAATGAAGTTACAATAATTGGAATAACAAAATGTTTTTATCGCTTGATTAAAATACTAGAAAATGTTATAATATAATGATATATAAAACCTATGGTGACATAGGTTTTATAACTTTTTATGAGGTGATGATTATGGAAAAAACCGTTGCAAGACAACTGTTTAGAAATAAAGAAAAATTTATGAATCAAGAGGTTCAAATTAACGGTTGGATTCGTACAAATCGAGCTCAAAAAGCATTCGGATTTTTAAACATGAACGATGGTACTTTTTTTGAAAATATTCAGGTAGTTTATTCAGAAGACAAAGTTGAAAATTTCAAAGATGTTCAAAAATATCGTGTTGGTGCGGCTGTAGGGATTACAGGAATTTTAGTTGCAACTGGAAAAGATTCACAACCTATTGAAATCCAAGCAACAAGTGTAGAATTGCTTGGTGATTCTCCAGAAAACTTCCCTATTCAACCTAAACGTCATTCTAGAGAATTCTTAAGAGATGTAGCACATTTAAGACCACGAACAAATCTATTTTCAGCAGTATTTCGTGTTAGATCACTAGTTGCGCACGCGATTCATACATTCTTCCAAGATAGACATTTCGTATACGTTCATACACCGATAATCACTGGTGCTGATGCAGAAGGTGCAGGAGAAATGTTTTCTGTAACAAACTTCGATCTAAACAATATACCTAAAGTGGATGGAGCAGTTGATTACAAAAATGATTTCTTTGGAAAGTCAACCAATCTTACAGTATCTGGTCAATTAAATGGTGAAGCCTTCGCAATGGCATTTCATGATATTTATACATTCGGGCCAACATTTAGAGCCGAAAACTCTCATACAACGCGTCATGCCGCAGAGTTTTGGATGATTGAACCTGAAATTGCATTTGCAGACCTTGAAGATAATATGGAACTTGCTGAGGATATGGTAAAACATATAATTAATTACGTTTTTGAGCATGCTCCTGAAGAAATGGCGTTTTTTAATAAATGGGTTGATACTACTAATACATTGATCGAACGTTTACAACATGTCGCGAATTCTGAATTTAAACGTCTACCATATACAGAGGCTATCGATTTATTACTGGAAGCTGTTGAAAAAGGTGTTAAATTTGAAAATCATGTTGAGTGGGGAATTGATCTTGCTACAGAACATGAACGTTATTTAACAGATGAATACTTCAAGGCACCAGTTTTCGTTACTAATTATCCAAAAGATATTAAGGCATTTTATATGAGAATGAATGACGATAATAAAACTGTTGCTGCAATGGATATGTTAGTTCCTGGAATCGGAGAATTAATTGGTGGGTCTCAACGTGAAGAACGTTTAGATTTACTTGAAAGTCGAATGGATGAAATGGGTGTTTCAAAAGAAGAGCTAGATTGGTATTTAGATTTACGTCGATATGGTGGTGTAAAACATGCGGGTTATGGTCTTGGTTTTGAGCGCATGGTTATGTATGTAACAGGCGTTGAAAATATCCGCGACGTTATCCCATTTCCAAGGACCCCAAATAATGCAAAATTCTAATATCCATTTATCATTGACGATTAATCAGGATTCGGAAATTTCACACACTGAGTATCAAACAGATGCAAAATTCCTTAATAAAAATAATGTATGGTATTTATTTTATGATGAATTTAATGAAGAGAGTCGTGAAAAAACTCAGTGTCGTTTTGAAATCACTCAAAATTCTATTAGAATGAGAAGAAACGGACCTATAATTATTGAACAAAATCATGAGATAAATAATGAAACAACAGGATATATTAAAACAACCTTTGGTGAGATAATAACACGTATTATAACAACAAATAATCGTTTATTTGAAATCGAAAAAAACGTTCATAAATTAGAATTAAATTATGAACTTTATACAGGTGAAGAATTAACAGGTATTTATTCACTCACTATTAATATTAAAACAGGAGGTTAAAATTGATTATGATACAAAATATTAAAAATACACTCAAGAATGAAATAAAATCTGCTCTATTAAAAGCCAACTATCCACTAGATGAAAATTTTGAAGTTTCTCTTGAAAATACAAAAGATGTTAATCACGGAGATTTCGCTTCAAACGTTGCAATGCAACTAGCAAGAATTGCCAAAAAAAATCCTCGTCAAATTGCCGAAGATATTGTTAATAATTTAGATAAAGAAGTCGCAAATATCGAAAATACTCAAATCGCTGGGCCAGGTTTTATTAACTTTTCCATTAATAAAGCGATTTTAACTGAGGTTATTAATGATATAAGAAATGCCGCCGATGATTATGGAAAATCCAACACTGGCAAAAAAGCGAAATATAATGTGGAATATGTTTCAGTAAACCCTACGGGAGATTTACATATTGGACATGCTCGTGGTGCAGCAATTGGTGATTCGTTATGCAAAATTTTAGATGCAGCTGGTTATGATGTTGTTCGTGAATATTATATAAATGATGCCGGTAATCAAATTCACAATTTAACACTTTCGGTTTATTCTCGTTATTTAGAAGCGCTAGGTATAGAAAATGAATTCCCTGAAGACGGTTATCGTGGACTTGATATTGCCGAATTTGGTAAAACTTTAGCGGCAACTGAGGGTGACAAATTCGTAGATGTACTAGATAATCATTATGAATATTTACGTCAAATTTCATTAGCATTTGAAATGGATAAAATAAAAACTGACTTATCAATGTTTGGTGTTGAATTTGATTTATATACAAGCGAACAAAAACTATATAATGATGGTTTAGTTGCAAAATCTGTTGACTTACTCGAAGATAAAGGTTTTATTTATGATAAAGATGGAGCTAAATGGTTACGCTCAACTGATTTTGGCGATGATAAAGACCGTGTTTTACAAAAATCTGATGGTTCATTTACTTACCTAACTCCAGATATTGCCAACCATATTGAAAAAATTAAGCGTGGAAATGATAAATTAATCAATATTTGGGGAGCTGACCACCACGGTTATATCTCTCGAGTAAAAGCAGCTCTTCAAGGTCTTGGACATAATGCTGATTTACTTGAGGTTGATATTATTCAAATGGTACGTCTAATTAAAGATGGCGAAGAATTTAAAATGTCAAAACGTTCTGGAAAAGCCGTTACAATGCGTGATTTAGTCGATGATGTCGGTGTTGATGCAGTCAGGTATTTCCTAGCAAGTCGAAGCGCCGAAACACCAATGGATTTCGATTTAGATTTAGCGGTAAAACAATCAAATGAAAACCCAGTCTACTATGTTCAATACGCCCACGCACGAGCATGTACACTACTTGCCAGAGCAACTTCCTCTGGGATAAATCTCGCAACTAAGAACCAATATCTACATTTGGTTCATGAAAAAGAACTCGAAGTTATCAAATTAATGGGAGACTTTTCATCTATCGTTGCAGATGCTGCAATAAAGCGTAAACCACATATAGTCGTAAATTATGTACATTCACTTGTTTCATCATTTCACAGTTTATATGGTGCAAAAAAGTTTATTGACACAGAAGATATCGTTGGTACTGAAGAGCGTTTAGCACTAGTAGACGCGTTAAGAATCACGATAAAAAATGGATTGGCCTTAATAGGTGTTTCTGCTCCCACTTCAATGTAGTGCATGAAATAAACAATTTTGAGCTATAATGATGATATAATATTTTAATAAAATAAAGGGAGAGAATATAATGGCAAAAATTCCTAGTGAATTATCAATGCTCGAAGCTGCTGAGCTTCTAATTAAAAGAAAATATACGCCTCAAAAATTTAACAAAATCGCAAAAGAAGTATTTGAATTAACTGGTCTAAGCAACGCTGACGATTTAGATATCAGAACAGCGCAACTTTATACTGACTTATCTTTATCAGGAAAATTCGTTGCAACCGGTGAAGATATGTGGGATTTAAAATCTCGTCAATTATATGAAACAGCAAACTATGATACTTATGAGCTTGATTTCGAATCAGAAGAACCAATTTCTTTACTCGGAGATGACGCTCCAGATGCAGCATTAATTAGTAATAATAGAATGGCAATAATCGATGATGAAGACGAAGAAGATGAAGATACAGAAAATGTATTTACACCAAATGATGGATCTGATGATTACGGAGATGATTCAGATGCGGAAATCGAATCTGATGAAAATGACGAACATGCAGGATTATCGATTTACAAAGAAGATGAAATGGAGTAATTGAAATGAAACAGAAAATTCGTTAAAACTTAAATTTTCTGTTTTTTTATTGTTTTTTTTTTTATAATATAATTATGGAAACTTTTTGCGACCGCACAATCTTTAAAATCTTTTCCCATATCAAAAAAAGGATTCTGCTTATCCACAACCACAATCCTATCAAACTTCAAAGAAAACAGAAACAAAAAATGAAAGAACTTGAGCAAGTTGCTTAAGA
>JGI24703J35330_11748615_pt1 | contig 22225 bp, 7 predicted proteins | sample TergutNt197P1_FD_35330 | JGI IMG/M metagenome (IMG submission 35330)
TTCCAATTGTCAAATTGTTAGTTGTATCTATCTTCTATTTCAAGATAGACCTCTCTTTTCACGTATTATACGCTTATAGAGAAACGTGTCGCACCATCATACTCAGATTTTGGGCGAATGAGTTTTAACATAGTAATCATTGTAAAGAGATGCCCATCAATAATAAATTGTTTGTCAATGTTTAAAATATTTGCGATTTTCGTTGTGCGTGGTTTCTTGTAGAGTCGGAAATTATAAAGTCGCTCCTCGTGGGCACAAATGTTGCGAAAAAAATTGGCTGTTTTCATAATTGATTCTAAATCAATAGGGGCTAATTCAATAAAACAGTTATAATCTCTGTTATGGATTAGAGCAAATTCTTTTGCGATTATGTTCTTTAAAGAAGGTATTAAGAGACGATACATCTGAACAGTCTGACCAAAAGTCATAAATTTTGTCAAAACCCAAAGAGGAACATGGTCATAATGTTCAAGGTAATGCTTAATTGGACCATTGTGTCGTGATTTGTGTTGGATAAGTTTAGATAAATCAGATAGGAGTTTGCTAGCTTCATTCTGCGGATTAAATTGATAAAAATTAACATCTAAGTAGAAATCACATGTTGGCAATGCCTTGGAAACGTGGTATGCAAGTAAGGATTTGAGATTGGTTTCAAATATAAGTAAATCGGGAAGAAGCAATCGACGAAAATGTCGATCTAATTGGTAAAGAGTATAGATGTCATGGAATGCAGTATTCAGTTTAAAAAGATTGGGGTTATGATTAGATAAAAAGAGATCTTTATAGCCATTAATGACATTATAGTAATTTTCTAAATTTAAAAACTCTTTAATCTGAGTTCTTTGCTCATCTGCAATAATTAGTCCCCGATTTTTTAAAATTTCAATTTGCTCATCAAGTGTTTTGAAAGGTTTCATTATATCAAGCTCCTAGCATTTAGGGTAAAAAAATAGTCCAGCCTCCGCATGAAAGCTAGAGAATCTGGACTTGAACGTAGACCCATCATATCATAAATTTGTATCAATGTCAATAAAAATAGCCCAGCCTCCGCATGAAAGCTAGAGAATCTGGACTTGAACATTATATATTATGCACAGAACGAAAAGAAATAACCCCAAATTAGAAATAAGTTATTCAATTATTTCCCAATAACCCAACCCGAACCAATTCTTTAAATTTTATTTTGTTTAACTAATTTATTCATTTGAGTTTCGGCAAAAAAGCCAAAATCATTGTGTATTGAATAAAAGCAACAAATCGTGTATACTAATATTTTTAGAAGTAGATTTGGTTTCCGATTCAGTTAGAGATCAAAGATTATCCATTTGCAGAACTTGCTTAATGTTACTTAATATGAAAAAAACAGTATAATCATTGGAGGAATTTGACATGAGAAAAATCATTGCAACAAATTTTGCAAACCCATATTTACCCCTTTGGGAGCATTTGCCTGATGGTGAACCCAGAGTTTTTGAAGATCCGGACAATCCTGGGAAATACCGTGCTTATGTAATAGGGTCTCATGATGTTAGATTTGAGGGTTATTGCGGTCCAGATATTAGAGCGTGGTCTGCACCAGTTGAGAACTTAAACGACTGGCGTGATGAAGGGTCGATTTTTACCTATGAAATTGATGGACATTGGGATGTGATGTATGCACCTGATTTAGTTGAGGTTAAGCGTAAAGATGGAACAAAGGACTATTACTTGTATCCGCATAGCCGTGGTGAGGGTAGAGAAGCGATGGTTTGCAAAGGAAGCAGTCCTATTGGCCCATTTACCCCGATTAATATGACCGAAGATGGTAGAAGTACAATACCAGGAAGCATTCTAGGGTTTGATCCTGCCGTTTTTATTGAATATGTCACAGATCCGAAAGATCCAGATTATGAGATTGGTTTTAGAGCTTATGGCTATTGGGGCTTTCAAAAATCTTATGCGGCGGAACTTGATCAAAACACCATGTATTCCGTAAGACCTGGTAAAGAGGTAATCCATCATTTTATTCCCGCCAGCTCAAAATATGGTGCGATTCATGATCCAGATGGGACTACATATCCAAGCGTGTATCCTGGTGAGGATCTTGAGAGATTCAACTTTTTTGAAGCAGCATCCATTCGTAAAATTGGCAACAAGTATATTTGGGTTTATAGTGGTTATTCTGGACCTGATTACGGACTAAGTAGCTCTAATTCAACATTGCGCTATGCTTACGGGGATACGCTTTTAGGACCATGGAAAAGCGGTGGTGTCCTTGTAGATTCTCGTTCTGTTGACAAAAATCAAGATGGAACAGCATTGCAAATATATTATGCAGGTCATAATACCCATGGAAGTATTGAGTTTATTAATGACCAATGGTATGCCTTTTATCACAGACCCCCAAGAGGCTTTGGATATGCACGTCAAGCGATGGTTGCGCCCATTCATGTAGCATGGGATGAAGCACCTGTTGCAGAAAGTGGGAAGGTTACGATTAGCGCATGGGATCCTTATTCGGATAATCAGATATGGACAGCGAAAGCAGGAGAGCATAAATACACAGGTGCAGAGGTAACTTCTGAAGGGTTTAATGTATATGGGTTAAATCCATATCGTTACTATTCAGCTGGTATTGCTTGTTTTCTTACTAACCACGAGATTCAAGATGATGCGTGGGACATTTGGGATGACCATATGCCGATCTCAGGTGTTGGAAATGGTGATATTGTTGGGTATAAGTACTTCGGCTTTGGAGGGCTTAACGAAAATAAAAAAGGATTGCGTGTTTTTGAGGGAACACAATTAGGAAATAATACGAAGTTTAACTTGTTTTTAATGCCAAAAACGTCAGCAAAATTTAAAGTAAATATTTGGCTAGATGGTCCATGGGACAATGAGGCATGGAAAGGGAGAAAGATTGCTGAAATAGTTGTACCTACGGGCTCTGTGAAAGAAGTTACAAGATTCACAGTAGATGTCTCAGCTGCTGTTGATCATCTGGATAAAAAACATGCCATCTATCTTGTAGCTGAGGGGGATGGTGAGGCGCTTTGCGATCTGATTGGTCTTGGGTTTAGCTCAGACAGTCAAGAAATCTGCAAGCCAATTGTGCCAATGGTAGGGATAGATGTAGATGGTCAAGCGATCACATTACCTTCATTTCCAGTCAGATCGACAAATGAAAATGGTATTTGTAATTATGATCATTATGAAACAACAGTAGCACTCCCATTTGGAGCGACATCTGTCCCTGTTGTAACGGCTTATGCAAGTGAAGATGCTGTGCGGGTGGAAGTCATTTCACCTGAGACTATTTCTGGAACAGCGATTGTTATGTTTGATTTTAAGGGTGTGATAAAAACTTATCACATTATGTTTGAAGTAGAATAATACTGTATATTAGAATTAGTATTTACTATAGTTTAAACGATTGGTCAAAAATTTTTGGTCAATCGTTTAAAAAATGGTAGCATCTTTAGTTGAAATGTTGTATAATAGAGGTAAGTTTAAATAACTTGGGGGCATAGCTCAGCTGGGAGAGCGCAACGCTGGCAGCGTTGAGGTCAGGGGTTCGAGCCCCCTTGTCTCCACCATTTTTTGTTTTAAGCTAGTGTTTGCGGTGCTTTACACACATGAAAATATGTTTTACACGAAATTTACACGATTTATTAAAATGATAGGTTAACCTTGTATGAAGAATTAAAAATCTAAAACAACAAAAGCTACTTTGACTTTCCAGATTAAGGAGTGATCAAAATAGCTTTTATTTTGTGCATGAATACGATTTTCTTTTATTCCCTTACATCTGAAACCTCTACTAGCTCCCAATCAATGATTGTAATAGGACCGGGTCTAGGTGCTTGATGGATGACAGTTATATCTTCTGTGATAAAAACAATCGCTCCTGTATAGATTTCTATATCCGCTAAATCTTCTGTATGAATACCAAAAGTGGCATCTATCCCGTAGCCAAAACCTTCCGTATAGATTAAACCTTGACATTCTTCATCTAAAGGGCAAGCATACACTGTCCAATCTCCGAACGTAATAACGCTTAGTGGTTCATCTAAAATGGCAACAATTTCTAAACAATAGGTTTTAATACCACGTTCATGATCGTAGTTTTCTTCACAGTCAATTTCAGAACTTTCACTACAGCCTGACAATAAAAGCATAATCGTTAGAAGCCCTAAGTAAACTACTCTGTTCTTTAACAATTTATGTCCTAACATTATCTAGACCTCCATGCAGTAATTCGGGTCGCTGGTGTGAAATAACTGATTGTCGTTCCACGTCTTGCAACAGTAATTCCAACAACGCCATGTACCTGTCCACAAAGCACCAATATTCCCAATCATTGGATTTTCATAGTAGTATTCAAATAAGTAGCTTAAATATCCATGTGTCAGCATGATTTCATTGTAGGAAAAGTCAGCAGATTTTGTAATCACATCATTGTATAAGCTAGATAAAGTAGCATTATTGTTTACATTGTTAAGTAATAAAAATATAAGATTTCCATCTTCATTGATGTACATGCCACCAAAGCTTTCTGGGTACATGGTTTCACCTAAACGATTAGTAGGAAGTAATTCATACAGAACATTAATTGTATCTAAAGCCCTCGTATGATTATAGAAAAATTCATAACCCATTTCTTCAATCATCAAATCATTTAAATACTCAAAATAATCATTAATTTCATTTTCCGTGTTATCTATTTGTGGAGATGATAACCACTCGAATGTTGTATTCATTGCATAAGTGATACTTGGATTGAAAATGCTACCAACGAGCAAGGAAACAGCAAATATTCCTATTAAAAAAATTTTTAACTTTTTCATAAAATAAAACCTCCTACATTAACTTTCGTCTAACCTCTCTATATTTAGCTAAATCATGATTACCACCAATTTCAAATAATTCTTCCACTACTCTTGTTAATCTAGGTTTTACCATTTTACTCCACTTCCCCCTTTTTCTCTTTTTATAAACAAGTATAGCATAAAACGACCTTTTTATTTGTCGAAGTACGCTATAGACTTGAATTTTATTTAGTCTCATTCATTAATGCCCAAACTTTAAGATTTGATGCAAGCATATCTTTAATAACATCTGCTATATCAATACTAATAGATTCATGATAAAGTCTTACACTTTGTTTATTCAAATCATTCACTAAGTCCTTAATAACGAGTTCAAGATTACGTGTCTTGTTTTGTTCTCATTGTCCGTCCCCTCAGAACACCTGTTGAAATGTCTCGCATTTGTTCGTCCTGCTAAGTAATCTAAAGAGACATCAAAGTGGTCAGCAATTTTAACTAAAGAACTGACTTTAGGACTTGTAGACTGATCCCACTTCTTAATATTTCTAAGCGGTGAAGGTGGTCTTTTTGATGTATTTTTTAATCTAGGATAATAGAATATTTTTGAGCAAGAAAAAGCTGTTGATAGGGTTAGCGGGATCGGCTAATTATATCGACAGCTTTTCACTTTCTAAAACATTAGGATAATTTTAGCTTTTATACTCGCATTTAAAATAACATTACAAATTATCCGTATTTATTATAAAAAAACCGATTATACGACTATTTTAAATTCTGAATTTGAAATTTAAAATCAGTAAATATGAGAGAAATATGTTAATAAATTAAATATTATCACTAAAATATAACTTTAATAAACAGTCGAATTATATCGATTAATCACGTAGAAAGCCTGTCCTTATAGGCTTTTATTTGCTATTAAATAGATGAAGCTATCAAAAAAAGTCAGATAACTTTAAAATATTTGTGAATTTATTAATTTTCTTTCACAATGTGATAAAATATGACACTATCATTATGTTATAATAGAATAGATTACAACAATAGTATGAACAGAGCGCAAAAGCGCAGAAAAGGAGGATGAAGGTTATGAACAAAAAGTTTATATCTCAACTGGTGCTTTGTATCTTGGCTTTTCAAATGATACTTGAACCATTTGCATTAATTGTTGGAAACGATGATTCCAGCATAGCATACGCGAATGAGTTCAGCTATCTTGAGATGCCAGTACTTAGCAGTGATGATGAACAGGGTGAGGAATTTACCCCAGAGATCGCCGACTATGAGGTTGATGTGGGAGAAATTGTAGAGCCTCCACCTGAGCCTGAGGTGACTGAACCTTTAATTGATGAAAATCAAGAAGTAGATCAGACACCAGAAGTGACCAATGAGGTTGACGTGGGAGAAGTGACAACGCCTACGCCTGAGCCTGAAGGTGATGAAGAACATCAAGTAATAGAAAATAGCAACGATGAAGTTGAATCAAATTTAAGGGTAGGCCTTTCTACTGCTAACGAAAGTCATGTTGCAGGGGAAGACATTGTTGTCTTTGTGTCAACAGAGTTTTCAGAGCCAACTGCTAACATAGGTGGACTCGCAGATTATGCAATCATCACAATCCCGATTCCAAACGATCGTGTCATTATTACAGACTTTATCGATGTGGATACGGGGCATGATGTTGCGCGAGGCCTAGACTATCGCGTAGTTAGCATCTTTGTTAATGGTAGGCTAATAGACTATCGGCTTTTTGGTGATGATGGCACAACGGATAGATTCATTGAATATCGTGCCTATGAGGGTGTGACCATTATCCCATTCACTTTCTTATTCCCTAATGGTATTACACATCAAGAAAGGCTTGATTTGATGCCAGAAAGTGATTATGGAGGTGGCATCCACGGTATTCAAACGATGGAAGGTGTTACACTCGAAGTTGCGAGTACTTTTGGATGGCAAGCAGTCGATGTGATTTATGGCATTGATCAGGATATTGTTCATATTGTGCCACCAAGCGATGAAATGATGAGTGCCTCATTAGAAAGAAATATTCATTATCAAATAAGAGCGATGTCTCAAAACAGAGGTTTAGGTAGCATTCATACCGCTGAATATCAAGTTATTAATATGCTAAGATTTCCATTAGGAATTGATGCCGGAACCTTTGGAGAACAAGTAGGAGATAGCTGGTATAACAGTGAGGGAGAGCCGATTGTCAAGGTGCAAGGAGAAGTTGATGCCGATATTATTCCCATTTTTGAAGATGATTTCATTGTTGGATTTGACATTTGGTTGACCCAATACAATGAATCCTATCAAGCATATAGAAATGGGGAGAAGTCTGCTCAGAGTTTGCAAGAAATTGATAATCTTGACTTGTTAATTACCCTATATGCCCAAAATTTGATTGTAGATATCTCATTATTTAATACGCTATTCTTAAATGAGGAAGCACTTGCTAATCAAATTCAAAACACGGTTTCATTTGTGGCAACGCCGATTGTTAGCGCAGTAGAAGAACATGAAAGTCACTCAGAAGTTTATACGACAATCCCAAGGCTCCCATCACAGGTCGTTAGTCGATTAAATTCTGCTACACCGAGTCCAGTTGCAGCTAATGAGCTCATAGTATATACGATTGAGCTTGAAAATATCGAATGGGGAGATCAAGTTGTAGTAGTAAGAGCCCCAATTCCTCATGGAACGACGTTCTACAGTGCGACTTTTGATTATCAATTAGAATCTAGTGCAGAAGGTATTAACGCTGTAGAATGGCTAGTTGATGTCAGAGGGAGAGAAACGCTTACTTTAACATTTACAGTTAGAGTAAACAACGATGTTAGAGATGCGTTTAATATTATTTGCCACGTTTTTGTCGATGGCGAGCAACTGAGCTTGACCCATACGACGCCATTATCTAACTTAGCATTTGATTTGCAAGCAGATAGAGCGTTATCTGAGGTAGTTAGAGCGGGTGAAGAAATTACCTATACCATTACCGTGAGAAATACAGGAGATGGTCATGCAAATGTAAACGTGCTTGGTTTAATTCCAGCAGGGACATCTTTGATTGATAACCCTGATGAGGGTTACCTTTTTGGCAGCAGTTTGTTATGGCTTCAACATGTGAGCGCGCATAGTGAAATAAGCTTTAGCTATACGGTTATTGTTAATGAGGACGTATCAAATGGTTTTGTTATTTCCAACACTGCAACTGTGAATGGGACCTTAACAAATATGATTACGTTACAAACACCAGATGCCGAAGTGATCATTTCTAGGACGAGCGTGACGGATAATGACTTTGATGATGAACGCGTTAGACCAAGAGAGACAATTGCGCACACGATCAGATTAGAAAACATTGGCGAAGGGAATGCTTTAGTAGATGTAGCAGATGTCATCCCGACTGGTGTTGCACTGGATTTAAGTAGCATCCAGGTGCGGGTTAATGGGGAGAGTGTGACACATCCACACCAACTAGCCGGCACTACGCTATCATGGAACAATTTCTTTATGTCAGCGGGGGATGTCGTTGAACTATCATTTAATGTTAACGTTACTGTGCAAGTTAATGATGAACGCCTAACGAGTCAAGCTTTGATGACGATTCAAGGAACAGAAACCTTTTCTAATACAGTTACTCATCATGTGATTGTTCCAGTCTTGTCTTTTGCGTTAGTGTCAAATCCAGTAAGTGGTTCTGGAATCAATGAAGGAGATACGATTACTTACACGATCACTGTGAGCAATACTGGAGGTGATGTTGGAGACGCACGTATTAGAGCGACAATCCCTGAGGGCACATTATTAGATGAGATCATGATAGATGGCGTGCTGATGACTACCGATGATGAGGCGTTATTGATCAATGATAGACTGATTGAATATGTTGTAGCAGTGCAACCAACTAGTAGCCTGGCGTTTGTGTTTGATGTGCAAGTCGGTGAGTTACTTGAAATTGACCGCATTGAACAACTTACTTATGTGAATGATCTAAGTTCACAGATGGTTCATCATCATTTGCCACTACCGATATTTGGACAAGAAAAGACAGCAATTGTGAGCTATTTAGATAAAGATGGCTATTTAGTCGAGCGTACGAATAATATTTTCGAAGTTGAAGAAGATGGCAGCATTATCATTTATGACCCAGCCATCGGGGAAGAACGCGTTCATGATCAAAATACGATTGCTTATGTTCTTGAAGGCGATTACATTACTTATACGATTCGTGTCTCTAACTTTGGTCAAGGTTCTGGACGAGTCGTTATCGGAGACCTGATTCCTCATGGAACGACACTTGATGAAAGTTTTGATCACGGTGGTGTTTTTGATCCTAACGCGCGTACCCTAACTTGGGAAAGTGTGATGGGGCCTGGCACAGTAGTTGGGTATGATGAAGAGGCTACTCCGATTGTTGAGCCTAATGTTAAATCTGTCTCATTTAGAGTCAGCGTTGATGAAGATTTGCGTAATGGCTTCAACATTGCGAATCAAGCTTATGTGAACACTGAGGCGACCAACAGAGTGGATTTCTTCTTGCCAGTTGCAGATGTAAGAATTGAACAACTCGCGCAAACGGAAGAAGGAAAGGATTATATTGACGTTGGTCGACCGCATCAAGTTCAACCTGTTGGTTTAGGAGAAAGAATTACCTATACATTAAAACTTACTAATAGAGGTTTTGCTAGTGGAGAAGTACGTGTTAGAAACCAATTGCCACCTGGTGTGATCTTTAGAGGGATTGTAAATAATGAGCATGGACCGACTAATCGTTATGGCTTGCAAGTTGATCCAACACTTAGTGGGAATGCAACGACTATTCTAACATGGGATGGCATCTATGTAAGTGGCCTTGCTGGCATTGACCCAGATATCCCTGCCGTAGAACTCGTTTTTGAGGTTGAAGTGTATGGTGAGGAAGACTTCCAAGAACTCATTAATGTGATGATGGGAAGAGATCCAAATGACAGTGGTGATGGTGAAGATGATGAGATTGTCAATGATCTTCGTGATGAGGACGGCTTTCCAACACACCCTGATGATGGTGTTAATATTAATGATACAGAAGAAATCTTTAACTTTGCAGTCTTATCAGATTTAGTGGATGGTAGAAATGATCAGTTTTCAAATACTGTTCGACATATGGTTGTTCGCCCCATTTATAGCTTTACGTTCTCAGCTGACCCTGAGGCGATGCGTAATATCGATGAAACGACTTTATATGGACATGGTGTTGAAGAAGGGGATACGATTTTTTACTTCGTTGATGTTGCCAATTCAGGCCATGCAGCAGGGACAGCCTTTATCTTTAATGAAATACCACCATTAACGCATTTATTACCTGATCTTGCTTATATGGTCATGTTGGATGAAGAAGGCAATGAAATCGAGTGGTATGATGAAGAAGGAAATCTGGTTCGACGTGTGCCAGTTCCAGCAACAGATTACTTTGGCGAGACAGGACGTCGATTTATTAACAAGAATGGTGAGTTTGTCTATGGAATTGTTTTTCCGATGGAAGTGCCAGCAAGAAGCGTGATGCGGTTTGCTTTTGCAGTAGAGGTCGGTCAAGTTTATGATGGCTTTAGGATTGAGGCAACAGCTTGGGTCAATTGGTTCCGTTCACGCACAATCTTCCACTTCTCGCCAATTCCAAGGGTGACCATTGCCAAATCAGCAAGTCATCCTTATGCGCCTGAGCGTGTGAGATTTGATGATGAGACACCAGCGTCTGAGCGCATGTTCCAAACGTTGTGGCCAAATGGTAATTTAGTGCCATATCCATGGGCATTAGAGACAGATGGCACCTCAATACCAGGATTGCCAAGTGCACTTTCTAATGGTATTACTCACGCAAGAGATATTGATGGTGGCTTTTCGCCATTTGGTCCAACGGTCATTAGACCAGGGGATCGAATGACTTATTACATCACTTTGTGGTCAGAAAGTAGCCGTTCAGTTGTGGATGTTGTGGATGTATTGCCGTTATTTGTAAGGCCGATAGAAGATTCTGTTAGAATTTTACCGATCAGTACAGAGCATGCTAACATTAATCATGGTTCATTTACAACGACGCGAGACTTTGTAACCCACAGTGGTCGCATTGTGCCGAGATACACGATTAATTGGAACGGGGTTCACTTACCAAGAACGACTAATCATCTCAATGTGCCTGTTGTGCTAGCTGTTGATGTCGTTGTGCAAGTACCACACTCAAATACAGAGGTTATTTATAACTATGCAAAAGCTACAGGTAACTTTAGACAGCCAGATGGATCAACGAGATATGTAGATAGCATTACGAATCCAGTTGAGCATATCATTATGAGAGCCAGTACTAGCTTTACGAAAAGTGGGCGTGCTGAGAATGGGAATGATCCTTTTGTCCAACGTGGTGAGCGTATTTCTTATGTGTTACGCATCGGAAACAGCAGCGCAAGTGCACCGGATGAATTTATTGTGACCGATACCTTGCATGAGAATTTAGCCCTTGAACGTGGTGGGGTTCATGTGACGGATACCATTTCAGCAGTCATTTTGGATCAGTATGGCAATATCCTTTATTCGGTGGATGATCAAAATCAGTATTTAGCGAGTCGGACATTTACCTCACCAGCAGGTGTAACGATTGAGCTACCAGGTTTAAGTTGGTCTTATGACGAGGAAACAAGAACCATTACATGGGAAGGTGGACTTTTGCCAGGTGAACATGTTGAGATGAGATTTTCAGCTTTTGTCAATCCTAATCAAAGTGAACTCAATGGAAATAGAATTATTAATTACGGTATTCTTAACGGTGAAACGTACTCTAATCGCGTTGAGCATCAAATTGTAGAAAGATGTGTGTCACTTGGCAAACGCAGTAACAACCCAACCAACACTGTTCCAGGTGGAATCATTGGTTATACGGTTACAGTTACCAATCATGGTCCAGTCACAACAACAGGGATTATTGTAAAGGATCGGATCTCTGAACATACGACGTTTATCGAAGGTTCAGACGTAATCAGCGATGCACTTAGCGGTTTTAGATACGGTGGATCTAATGAAAATGGTTACCCGTTTAGCCCAGATGATGCAAGGTATGATGTTGATACGTATTTCCAGTATGGTGGTTATTTAAGGTGGGTTGTCAATCTAGCGCCCACTGATGAGAGTGAAGGTTATGGGATTGCAACGATTACTTACAATGTACAGCTTAATCCTGCTCTACCTGATGGTGCTCAGATTATCAATGATGTGAATTTTGATAGCGGAGGAGGAGGTAGACCGCTTAGACCACACATTCCAAGAGGTTGTCCGTATTGCCCAGTCACAAACCGTCCGATTAACCCTGGAGGCGGAGGAGGTGGTGATCGCGATGTGATTACGATACCGAGTCGGATTACCTTTGAAAAGTATTCTACTGTTCCATGGGTCCCTGGCGATGAAACAACAAGACGCCTCAACTGGCATCACCCAACCAATGCCTCGCCAATTGCCAATGGAGAAATGATTAGATACTTTATCGATCTATCAATTCCAGCTGGCACATTCCCAAGTGGAGAAGGTTCACTCTATGCTAATGTAGAAGATGTACTACCTTTTATTGCAACGATGCACTGGTATTCCAACTGGTGGTCTACTAACTGGTGGCGAGTTGGTGAGATTGTTGGGCGAACAGCATTTATTCCAGGATTAAGTGAACCAACGATCACTTGGTCAAATGGGAACACGCCAAACTATGATGCAATCGGATTTGATACAAGTCGCGATGTGTTCTATTGGAACAACGTGGAAGTCCCATATGGTGTTACTGTTACATTAAGCTTTGAAGTCAGGGCAGAAATGGATCCACAATTACTAATCGAACATAACGCTTCAAGGTTTTATGTTTATAACAGTGCCACTGTAAATGGGAGAAGAAGTAATTATGTTTTCCACCGCATTTATGGTAGATGTCTCGCGATTGCAAAACGCAATAACAATCCAGCTAGTATCGTTCCAGGTGGTGAAGTTGGCTATACGATTACCTTAACGAATCGGAATCCTGTGATTGAAAGAGGCATGATCATCAAGGATCGACTATCTGAACATACGACATTTGTTGAAGGAACAGATGTGATAAGCGGCGGTCTTGGTGGCTTTAGATATGGTGGCTCAGATGATGCGGGTAACCCATTCCGCTACTCTGATGCTAGATATAATCCTGATAGATACTTCCAATATGATGGCTACCTCAGGTGGGTTGTAGACTTGGGACCATCAGGACGAGACGCAGGCGTTGTAACGATTACGTATGATGTCAGAATCAACGACAGGGTATCAGATGGAACGAGAATCCGCAATGATGTCTTTATTGACGGTGAAGCTGGCTCTAGTGGCTGTCCTGCTCAGTGTTATGACGTGATTGTGATGCCTGATCATATTGTCTTCGAAAAATATTCTACAATTCCTTGGACTCCTGGCAATGAAGCGACTAGAAGGCTTAATTGGCATCATCCAAGACATGCATCGCCAATTGCTAATGGTGATACGATTGCATACTTTATTGATTTATCAATGCCAGCAGGCACATTTCCAAATGGAGAAGGCTCTTTCTATGTCGATGTGACAGATGTGTTGCCATATATTGCTACCCTTCATTGGTATTCATGGTCGACAAATTGGTGGCGTGTCGGTGAGTTTGTTGGGCGTACGATGTTTAATCCTGAGATCCATCAACTCACAATCTCGCGTTCAGACGGGGTTCTTGCAAGTTACGATGCAATGGGATTTGATGCAGATGAAAACATTTTTTACTGGAATCAGGTGGAAGTGCCGTATGGTGTCACTGTTACATTAAGCTTTGAAGTGACCTCATGGTTATCACCGCGTGTGTTAAGAGAACATAGTGCTAATCGCTTCTTTGTATATAACAGTGCTATTGTAAATGGAAGAAGAAGTAATTATGTTTTCCACAGTATCTATGGTAGGTGTGTGTTACTGAGAAAGTTCAATCACGTTGATGATCCAGCAAACCTTGTACCAGGCGCGACGATTGGTTATACGATTACAGCTGCTAATCGCAATCCTATCGTAGAAAGAGGCATTGTCATTCGAGATCGGATCTCTGAGTATACAACACTTGTGCCAAACTCAGATGTGGTAAGTGGCGGTTTAAGTAGCTTTAGATATGGTGGTTCAGATGAATATGGTCACCCATTTAGACCAGATGACCCTGGATATGATGTTGCTACCTATTTCCAACATGGTGGCTATCTCAGGTGGGTTGTAGATTTAGCCCCAACTGGTCAATATAGAGATAATGTAACGATTACCTATGATGTTAGGCTCAATGAGGACATGCCAGATGGTGCAAGTATTAGGAATTATGTGGGAATTAGCAACCCTGGCAGACCTGGTGGTGTCGGTTCTGAGGATGACTATGATTTACAGGATTGTCCATATTGTGAATATACGGCAAGTACCGATCCAGTCATTCGCGATGTGATTGTCGCACCAAGTCGTGTTGTGTTTGAAAAATATTCAACCGTGCCATGGGATGGTGTAAATGAAGAAACAAAAAGACTCAACTGGGATGATCCAAGATACGCATCAGTCATTACAAATGGTGATTTAATCGAATATTTCATTGATTTATCGATACCAGCAGGTGCATTTGCAACATTACCAGAAGATAGACCGCGCCCATCTAGCTTTGTTAATGTCACTGATTTGCTACCTTATATTACAGTACGTCGCTATGAGGATCGTTTCTTACCAGATGAAGTGCGTGAAATTGTGGGTCGGACAGAACTTGTGGGGCAGCCGACGCTTACTTGGTCTAATGGTGATGCGCCGAATTATGGTGCCATCGGCTTTGATGGTAATTATCTCTATTGGAATAATGTTGAAGTACCATATGGCGTTACCGTTACCCTTAGCTTTACCGTTCGGGCAGAGGTGGATCTGCAGCGCTTAACCTTAAATCGCTATTCACAATTGTTAATTGAAAACACTGCCCTTGTCAATGATAGAAGAACCAATGCTGTTTTCCATGAGATTGGCAGACCAGCGATTGTCGCAGAGAAGTATGTTGGCGTTATTAATGAAGCTGGCGAGCTAGAATGGGTTCAAACCCAAGATTGGATTAGCGGTCAAGGCATCTCAATTCCGCCAACACCTGAGCAGCAAGTATTCGTAACGATCGGTCAAGTATTTCCATACAAAATCCGTTTAGGAAATGCTGGTCTTGGGGGTGCGCCGGTGATGCTACGAGACCAAATCAGTAGCTTACTTCGCGTCGTTGAAGCAGACCTAGGAACCGATGGCGTAACTGTTACAGGAATGCGTGCCCTTAATTCTGGTGATTCCATCGAAGCTGACTTTGCTCATGGCGGGACACTTAATCGTGACGGCCATGGTGTTAATTGGTTAGATTGGGATGCGATCATTGTTGAAGGTGGTACAGCATATATTCACGGCATGTTATATGATCGTTATGATGAAGCAGATCCAAGAACATGGATTCATCGCAGAAATGATCCTAACGCTGATTATACGACGGTGTCAGGACTTGCGTTTACCATTACAGATCCAGTAGATATCATCTTCTACGTGCAAGTGATCGGTGATCCAGACCAAGGACAACAAATACCAAACCATGCTGTTCATAATTTCCCTTATCTAGATGCTAATGAAATGGCTGGCATGGGACGAACGAATCAAGTAGATGTCTATGTACAACGCACATTGTTAGTAGCGAGGCAAAGCGCTGATCCATTATCAATTGCCGACGGTGCCGAGATTAGTAATAGCCTAGAGCGTGGCAGGGTAAGACATGGAGATGAGATTACCTACACGATTGAAGTTGCTAATGCTGGTGGTGCAGATGGCTATGTTGAAATTGTCTTCCCAATTCCTGATGGGTTAGAATATGTAGGAATGGCAGACGTGGCGATGGATAGAACTTTAAATTCATGGCTAGGTGAGCCTGAGCGAGAGACACGTTGGGTCACAAGATATGACATCAATAACGTTCCATTCCCATTTGAGATGGATGTCCTAGTCTGGCATTCTGTTCCTGTTTTAGCATCAGATGCAGGAAGAGGGTTAATCACAGATGCGACAGGTCAGGTAGTCATTGGTCCAGTTGTAGATGATGAAGGCAATGAAACGATGTATATTGGCATTGGAAGTGTTGCAGGAACGCACGCCACTCATCGATTGATGCCATGGGAAGAAGCAGGTCGCACATCTATTAGCTTCACCTTTAGAGTGATGGATGATGAATTTATAATAGATGAAGAAACAGGAGATGAATTGCTTGTTGAAGGCATTCTCAATGGTTCTCGCATTGATAGCCGACCATTACTAACGGAAATACCAGCGATTGATTTTGATATTCCGCTTCTAAATATGCAACCTATCGCAATTTATCCAGCAGTTCTTACCCATTTTGTTCCATTAGCTGAAGTGTTTGGTGCAAAAACAGCGACGTTTGAAGTAGGTGGTAGAGAAGTTGTTGTGGGTCGAACGATTGCTAAAATAGAAGATACGATCACAGCGATTGATTTTGCTTATATTGACGGTGAACCTGTTGCACAAGAGGAAATAGATCAGATTTTCGTTGAGCGAGGAACAGTAATCGAATACCACTTAACAGCTTATAACTTCGGGTTGGCAAGAGGAAGAACCTATATCTGGGATCAAGTGCCCCTACATACAAGCTTTATCTCAAGCGGTGATGGGAGAGAACCAGACGCCAACAATATGCTACTTTGGCCTGTAAGTGTGCCCGCATTTAATACAACGACAAATGAACCAGGCACCATTACTAAAAGCTTAATAGTACAAGTTAATGATGATATTGCCAATGGCGTTACCATCGAGAATGTAGCAATGATTGCCGGTGCATATACGAATCGATTAGTCTTTGATACCCGCCCACCAGAAATCATTGGTGCGAAATGGGTTTCAATTGATGGAGGGGAAAGCTTTATTAACTCTGATGACTTGACTGATCTGTTTGGAGTCTCAGGAATTCCAGTTACCGTTGGGATGGATGTGATATATAAAATTACCCTTCAAAACATCGGTGAAGGGTCAGGAATTATTAGAGTAGAGGATCAGATTAGCACGCTTCTTCATGATGTGCGTTTGATTTACCCAGAGATTGGTACACTAGAGGGTAATCGCGTGATTTGGGATGGTTTGCTCCTTGATGGCAAGGTAGATGGTGTACCAAGTGAAATGGAGCTGTTCTTTACCGCAACGGTTGGTGCACATCCAGAAAGTCAGATTCCTATGCCAGAGCAAGGAACAATTATTCCGAATAATGCCATTTTCAATAATGCTAGACCTGAGGATTTAATTGCGCCTGATCCTAGCTTTACTGGTGAAATTGGACTTGGATTAGCAAGAACGAACACGGTTAATTTAGTTGTTCAAAGAGATATCATTGTTGCAACTCAAAATTCGGTGAGCGCACCAGGAGCAGTTGTGTTGCCAGGCGAGGAGATCACTTATACCATTACGGTGAACAATGCTGGCGGTGCATCTGGAGCGCTTGACATTACCAATAGGATCCCTGTTGGCACAACACTAAGCCCTAATTCTATCAGCCATGGGGGCATCTATGAAAATGGAGCTATTACATGGGATTTAGTGATCGACCCTAGAAGCGAAATTGCAGTGAGTTTTGCTGTGGTTGTTGATCGGGATATTGCCAATGGTGCACAAATTCAAAATGTTCCTTGGGTAAATGGTATTGAAACAACACCAGCTGTGATTGTCCATCATGTTCCAATATCTGATATTAGTGGGATTAAAACAGCTAGCGTGCCAGGTGGAGACACGCTTGAGGTTATTGGTGGAGGAAGGATTAGTTATGGCATTACTTTGACTAATAGTGCACCAGTTGATGGTCGAATTTTAGTCACTAACCAACTCCCTGCTGGCGTGGATTTGATCCCTGGAAGTATTAGGCCTATCACGGGTCAATATCATGAAGAATTTGTGTTAATGGGTGAGAATGGTCAGCAAGTATTAAGAAATGTCATTGTTTGGGAGGATGTTGTTGTACCAAGTCATAATGGTAGTATAGAATTAGGCTTTGATGTGGTGGCGCGTGATCTTCCAAATGGACAAATCATTAGTGGTCGCACGCAATATGGCAACAGATGGACCAATGAAGTTGAAGTTGTTGTCTTAGCACCAGAATTTGAAGGTGCACTCTCGGCTGAGGTGAATGGCAACCCTGAGGTCACGACCCTTACTTATGGCGATGTGGTGACCTACCAAATTGATGTGACAAATACAGGTGGTGCATCTGGTTCAGTAACAGTGACCAATCAAATCCCAAATGGCGTAAGACTTATTCCTGGTTCAATTGGGACTGGTACACTTGATGGTTATGGGGTGTTAACATGGGAGTTAGCTGATGTAGCAGTTGGTCAGACGAGAAGAATCTCTTTCCAAGTGGTCGCAACATCTCGTGAAAATGGTGCAATCATTAGAAACGATACGGCCATTGTTGATGGCTCAAGGATCAATACAGTTGATTTAAGCGTTTTAGCACCGAGCCTTACTGCGCAACTCATCGCAAACCCGCCAAGTGGTCAAGTGTTTATTAACGAGCATGTGGACTTTAGCGTTCGTTTAAGAAACGATGGTGCGACAGATGTTGAGACTGATGTTTCTCTCAATATTCCGGCTGGAATGGCTTTTGTCGAGTTTATTGATGACACAGGTCATGCGAATCAGCAAAATAGCCACCTCTATTGGAACGATGTCACGGTACCTGCAGGAGCAACAGTTGATCTTAGGTATAGCGTAAGAATTACTGCTTTAAACAATAACGGAACCGTCATGCGACAAGGAGAGCGGATGGTCAGTCAAGCAAGCGTCATCAACCACTTTACAAATGAGACATTAACCACCAATGAAGTGATGCATTCTTTTGCACCAGAAAGAATCTATCCAGGTGCAAGACTACAAGTTTTAGGACATACAAGGCTTGAAGACCAAAGATTAACAATAATTCCAGCGATTAATGGCGTTGCACATGGTGTAGAAAGAACAGATGGCATCTGGTTAGGGTTTACAATTGACAATGTGGGTGGTTCGCTTAACACGACGCACATGGCGATGGAAGATTATACCGTCCAAGTTGTTTTACCACCGTTACATAACCTTGACAATAGAACGAATGTTGGGTTAGATGTCGCTCCATTCTTCGTCTTAGTAGATCAGAATGGGAACGCATCATCAGCCCCGATTCCACTTACACCTACAAGTGTTGAACGCGCGAATATTACAGCTCCGACAACGATTACTTGGGATTTAAGTGGTGAGGCATTTAGAATTTTGCCAAATCAGCGTGCAAGAATTGAATTCTTTACACAAACCCATTTAGGGGGCAATGCTGACCCACTATTCTTTGAAGCTTACTTAATCCCTAATGGCGCAAACGCATCTCAGTACTTTAATCCAAGCAGAGTGACAAACGGCTTTGTCATGAATCGAGGAGAAGAAACAGCTTTAGCCTCATTTGCAAGTGTGTTTATCGTCGGGATCTATACGACCTTAGCACACATAGAAGTTGCGGGTGATGATGGTGAGTTTGCACGTGGAGATCAAGGAAATAACATGATTTCTATTACACCTGACAACTACGTCACCTACACCATGGTTTTAGAAAATACATCTCCAATTCCTTACAACAATATTGCACTAATTGGTAGAATGCCACATCTAAACGATTCAGTTGTGATCAATGCAAATATTCCGCGTCAAAGTGGCTTTGGAATTGATTTTGTGGAAATTGTCGATGTGAGTATTGATGGCGTGTCACAGATGACTGATACGAGATTTATGAGCAATGTAGGTGATTTTAGTATCAGTCACTGGAATGGTGGTGGTTGGAGTGTAGACCCTACTTGGAACTCAGGTGATAAGGGGCAATCTTATCGCATTGGCTTACCAGCAGGTACTGATCTTGCACCAGGAGAAGTGTTGACCATTGAATTAAGAGCATCTGTACCAGAAGGTATTTTAGCAGGAGAAGTTGCGTGGAAATCATTTGCTTATCAATATCGACCAGTCAATATGCCAGCACTGAACTTAAGATCGGAAGTATCGGTTGTAGGTGTTCACATTGCAGGCTTTAACATCGAACATATATTAGAAGGCTATCATGACGGTAATGATTTTGAGATCTTAGTAGAAGGTGACTTTAGAAGTTTACCAAATTACAGGATCATTACTTTTACACCAGAAGACTTTGAAGACGGGGATCGGGCGATTCACCCTGTACCAGATGTCATCGTTGGAAGAACTTATGAGATATCACAACCTGACCCAGGTATTTACACTTCAAGCATTGATTATGAAGAAGTCGAAGTAGTAGCTAGAGCTGCGAATTTGGTAACAGTCATCAACACCCTTGAATTACCAGATCGTGATATTACAGTGGAGATAGACTGGGTTAGCGATGAAAATTATCAACAATTCCGCCCTGATGAAGTGATCGTTCACATGTATGCAGACGGGACATTTGACCAAGAACTCACATTAACTGGTCCAAGTTGGTCTGTCACCCTTGAAGATTTACCTCGCTACTCTGGCGTTAGAGGAGATGGCAGTGGAATTCTGATTGAGTATACATTTGAAAGTATTGATGTACCTGATTTTTATAACGAACAAGTTGGGGAGCTGAGCTTTGTTGATGAAGGTGTTTATGAGGTGACCATTACCCATACATTTGAACGTCCTAATATTGACATTCGGATCACTCACACGTGGGATGGGGATGGGGATCACTTACAATTCCGCCCTGATGAAATGGTTGTTTACTTATATGCGGATGGCAGATTTGATCAAGAGCTTTCATTAGCGGGTTCAAGTTGGTCTGAAATGTTAGAGGGCTTACCTCGTTATGCTGCACCTGATGTTCCAATTGAATATACATTAGTTGCGGCTGCGCCACCTCTTTATACCGTTGCTGTTAACCCTATTACAGTTATTGATGACGTTTATACCATTGCGGTTGAAAGTGCGTTTGAAATGCCAACGGTGGATATTATCGTTGATAAGCTGTGGGAAGATGCAGATGATGAAGCAGGAATGCGTCCTGAGTATATTTACGTTCAGTTAATGATTGATGATGAGGAAGACTTAGCACCTATCCGTTTGGATGCTTCAGATGAAGAAAATGCTTGGACCGTTACAATCCCAGACTTAGATCGATATTCTGAACCAGATGTGGAAACTGTATATGCGGTTCATACCTTAAATGTACCAGCGTATTATGAAGAAGAAATCGGAACACTTATGCCAGTCTTGGGTGAAGACGGTGAGCCATCGGGTGTCTACCTGATTGAAATTACAAGTGTCTTCTCGCCTGAAATAGAGGATTCCGAAGATTCCGATGACTTAGAAGATTCAGGAGACTCAGAAGATTCAGAGGACTTAGAAGATTTAGGAGACTCAGAAGATTCCGATGACTTAGAAGATTTAGAGGACTCAGAAGACTTAGAGGATTCCGATGACTTAGAAGATTCAACTGAGCCTGAGGCACCATCGCCTGAACCAAGATCAACTTTACCACAAACAGGAACAGTCATGTTTGGAACAGCTTTGATCGGCGGGGCTTTAGTAGCTTCTGGAACAGCTGTTGTATTAAAAAAGAGAATGAACACGGATAACAAGTAATCACTTTTTAAAGCACCCACTTCTATGATTTTGGATATCATTTAAGTGGGTGCTTTTTTAATTCAGTTTTATGCCAAGAAAAAATCGCCACAAAGTTAATGTGACTTTGTGGCGATTTTACCAAATATAAATGTATCTTAACTGATCATTTGATTGAAGTAGCCCGGGCAAATGATCGGTTAACAATTTAAAAAATATTTATAAACGAGTCGACCGTAGAAATATTTTAACATCTTAAATTGAGCTACGTCAAGAATAATTTGTCATTCGCTCTTATTAAATCAATTTTTTTCAGTTTTAATTAGCAAAAAATTATGAAATTTCATGCAAAATAATGCTTTCTCAATTTATCTCTGTTTTTTTGTTGGAAAATATGTTGAAAATGATAATAACGTCAAACTAAAGAACGATCATTACAAACTATTAAAGTTTATAACCTTGCTATCTAACTCAGGTCATTGCAAATCAACCGAGGGCTAGCTACACGCCCGTTTCATAAACTTTCATAATGTGTTTTATTTTGAATAGTCAGCACGATTTACGAGTGAATTCTTATCAAAATGTTGAGAAAATTGGACTAAAATCAAGGATTTCTCAAATTCAGCACGATTTAAGAGCGAATTCTTCTCAAAATGCTGAAAAAATTGGACTAAAATTAAGAATTTCTCAAATTCAGCACGATTTAAGAGTGAATTCTTCTCAAAATGCTGAGAAAATTGGACTAAAATCAAGAATTT
>JGI24703J35330_11748614_pt1 | contig 22210 bp, 22 predicted proteins | sample TergutNt197P1_FD_35330 | JGI IMG/M metagenome (IMG submission 35330)
TTATTGTAATCCGAAGTGCATATGTGTTTTCGTGCATTTCGCGGAGAAAATACTTTGACGGTTAATAATTTCGTAATTTTATTAGGTTATCCTGAACCGTGTAACGGAACGCGACAAAGCCGTAGACCCAATGGCATGGGTAGGGCGCATGAACAATTTTCAAGCAAGTGTACACGAAATAATCTACGCCGAGTTGATTTACAGCTAAAAATCGTAGCCCTCAATTTTGGGGGCTACGATTGCGTTTACGCTTCACGTTCGATGCCTTCAAAAAAATCTTGCACGGCAACACCGTACAACTCAACAAGCGCAAGAAGAACGCTAATACGAATACTATACGTCCCTAATTCCATTTCGGATATGATTTTCTGATGAACGTCCAAGCCTTGCACTTGTAGCCGCGAAGCTACCTCGTCTTGCGTCAATCCGCTTGCTTTCCTGTATTTTTTCAAATTCGAGCCAATTGAAATATCCTGCTTCAACTTCTTCGCCATAGCATCAACCTCATAGAGTGTATTTACTCTATTGATTATGCAATATCCTTGTGCTATATTTAGAGCAAATACACTCTATGTTGATTTTTCGCACAAGAATATTTTTCGAGGTGACGCATGGTGAAAGAAAAAACTTGCTGTTTTTCAGGGCATAGGCGGCTTTCACACAAAAAGATTGAAAAAATCGTGAAGCGACTCAACGAGGAAGTAGACCGTCTAATTTCGCAGGGCGTTACAAATTTCATATCCAGCGGCGGAGTGGGCTTCGACCACATAACGGCTTCGCTGATTGTCACGAAAAAGCAACAAGGCGCGGATATTCGGTTAATATTCGCCCTGCCGTGTCGCAATCAAGACGAAAAATGGACGGATAGGCAAAAACAGCTATATCATTCTTTGTTGCATGAAGCTGATGCAATTCATTATGTGTCCGAAGAATACACGCCCGATTGCATGAAGGAGCGCAATTATTACATGGTGGACAATTCCGCGTACTGCATTTGCGCGTTATTGCGCGACATCAGCGGAACAGGACAGACCGTGCGTTATGCAGAAAAACAGGGCTTGCAAATCATAAATGTAGTCAAGTTATGAATTACTGCCGAGGTGCAGAAATCTTCACCTCGGAGCGTAACATTCCGCAAAAATCTGCGGAATGTTATAGTCATGTATCGGTTTTGATGAAAACGTCAAAACCGCTTTTTTGCCCATAATCCCGCAATTATTAAGGTACGCAGAAATCTTCGAACCTTATTTTTTTTGCGCCAATTCGTCCATTAGCTTGTCGGCAAAATTTTGTTGTTCCGCTAACCAAGTTGAAAAATCAGCAAGCGGCCTTTGCCGATTCTTAACCGCCGCCTTGCGCTTTACGGCTTCTTTGCGAAACGCATCAAATTCAACCTTGAACGCTGCCGCATTTTCGGGATTGGCGTGTTTGCCTTTCTGCAACTTTTTTTGACGATTGTACCAATAATAATATGCCGTTTCGTAAAGTTTGGTCGGCGTATCTTCCTTCGTGCGTTCGTCATATTCTTTTTTTGTGGTGCTTGCTTTTTTCTTTCTGCATTCATCAGAGCATAACTCATAATGACGGCTACGCGCAAGAAAATGTGCATCACAAATCTTACAGTGTTGGAAAACAAATTTCCATTCGCTGATTTTGTGCGTGTAGTAAAAAATAATCGGCAGAAACGACGAAGATGCAACCACCGTTTCAAGCGGTCGCTTGCTCACAGGATACCACAACTCAACGGCAGATTCACCATTTTGCAATGCAACAGAAAGCGCGGCGGTAGATTCATCTTGCCAAGGCTTATGTTTGGCATAAACGCGAAAAGGTTTGTACAGCATGAACAAACTCCTGTTGAGCAAATCCGCGCCGTGATTCTGATGAAAAAAATTCAAATAATCTTCCCATGTACGAACGGCGGCGAATATCGCAGACGGTTCACCGCTATTATATTTTTCCGTCAAGAATTTTTGCACAGGCGCAACCATTTTCCACCTCGCTGATTCTCGCGGAAAAATTTTCGCGTAACTTTCGCACAAGGGCAAAATATTTTTGTTCCAATCGCCGTTAATGTCGCTTTCAAAATGCAGTAATAAACTTCCGAGTGGACGAGTTCCTTCATATAATATGTCACCCTCGCCGCCGTTAAGTTTTTGTCGTACTTCGTCCACCCTGCCGATTATGATTTTTTCAGAAAGTTTCTTGCGGTCAAGTGTCAGCGCGAAAACCACACGCCCGAAATCCCGCTCTTTGCTTGTGAAATCATATGTTTTCAAAATGTTTTCCTCCGAACTGCCGCCGCCGAAAGGCGGTTTTTTGCATTTGCAGGGGCTTGCCCCGCTCGGTTTTCACAGGCGCAACGCGCCGCTAATGCGCCGCAAGGCGCAAATCCCCCGAAGGGGGCGCACGGCAGTTACCCGAATGGGTAACTGTATAAGTGCGCTCGCCCTAAAAAGGGCGAGAAGTGGGCTACGCCCACGCGAATTTGCTTTTGGGCGAAAAAAACGTAACAGGAATTGCAAATACACTGTAATTTCGTTACTTGCAAGATAGCCCAAAAGCCTTGATATGTCAATCGCAAAACCGATATTCTCAATGTGCAGGAACGACAACGACACAGCTACAATTTCATGGGTAGCCAATCGGATACCAACTTTCGCCACACTCACGCATATGCTTTTTCCCCGGAGAAAAGGCGCGAGAACGGCGGGAGTTGTGAAAACTCGGAATAGGTCAAACAAGACCGGGCGAAGGAACGAGATTGGGTAGACTGCCAAAAATGAAACTAAAATACCAAACTCGAAATCTCCAGGTGAGTTTGGCAAAAATAAAATTTTCATATGGAAATGAGGTGCTTTACGCAAACAGCAAACAAAAATCTATTTTTGAGGGGGGCTGATAACGTGAATAATTCAGCCGAAAAACAAAAACAGTCAAAACACCCGCCGCAACAGTTATCACAGCCACAGCCACAGCATCATTTCAAAAAACGCATCGGCTCAACTTTTTACAAAGTAGCCGTGTTTCACAGCGATACAAGCAAGGAAAAATTGGAAGATAAAATTCTACGCCTTGCAAAAAATGATGCCGCCAATATTGCAACAGCAAAAGGGGCGGCAAACCAATGAAATATCTCGCAAAAATTTCAACAAATACGCTGGCTACCGCCCTGTTTTGTGTTATAATTTCCGTACCGCAAACAGGGCGGTTGTCTGAAAGGGGTTCATTATTATGAACATCGGCATGACAACCGCCGGCAATGGCAAAAACAAAGGGATTACCGCGCTTTACAGCCGATTAAGCGAGGGTGATAACTTGGTCGGAGAAAGCAAGTCAATAACAAATCAGCGCGAAATTTTGGAAAAATACGCAAGGGAGCAAGGCTTTACAAATATCGTGCATTTTTGTGATGACGATTTTTCCGGCACACGTTTTGACCGTGACGCTTGGCAAGAACTTATTGCAGAAGTTGAAGCGGGAAATGTTACAAATTGCGTTCTTAAAGATATGTCACGGTGGGGACGCGACCATGTGCAAGTTGGTCTGTACATGGAAATTTTCCGCAAGAAGGGCGTTCGATTCATTGCGATTAGCAACGGAATTGATAGTTTGTACCCCGAAACACTGGAATTTGCCCCATTCATCAACATAATGAACGAATGGCAAGCACGCGATACAAGCCGCAAAGTAAGAACGGTTGCACACGCGAGGGGCAACGCCGGAAAACCGTTATCATACACTGCGATTTATGGCTACCGCAAAAGCCCCGAAGATAAAAATATTTGGCTTGTTGACACGGAAGCGGCGGCGATTGTGCGCCGCATTTTTCAAATGACCGTTGACGGCATGGGCGCGTATCAAATTGCGCGACAACTGACAGCGGAAAAAATCGAAAGACCGTCCGTGTATTTTGCAAAAAACAATAGCGTTGGTGTAAAGCCGTCTACGGCGGATTTAACACATCCTTATGACTGGCACGGCGGCACAATCACCGCCATGCTAAAAAAGCCCGAATACGCGGGGCACGCTGTATGATGAAGTTGATGTTTACAACATCGACTTTATTTTTTTGCGGTCACGGTGTTTGCGGCACACGCGACCAAGCACAATCAAATTTCAGATTTGACAAATGTGGTTTTGTTGTGATACCTTAAAGTCACAACTGAATAGCAAGCGAAATCATGTCAGGATACGGAGTAGCCTGCACTGCACGGAAGCGTGGTGTATGGTGGTCTTCGGATGCTAAAACCCTCCTCTGACAGAGGAAACCGACCAAGAGCGTATCGAAGTGCGAAAAGCACCGAGCCACAAAGTGATAGTGGCCAATGGGGTTTAGTAGCAAAGAACGGTGCAAGCCGTGATATATGCGAGGACAGGCGGGGGTTGAGGCTGAACGCGCCGAAAATGGTAGTAGGCGTAGGAACGATGACGGATTGTCGAATGTACCGCATTTGTCAATCTAACTTTGAGGTCAACTGTGACCGATGGTTAGCTTTGCTATGCGGATTTTTTTGTTTTTCTAGGGCAGTACACTGAACAGCTTCCGCTGTGTGATGCCTGTCGTAAAGTTTGAAAGGATGGTGGTAAATTTATGTATCACTGTGCCGCAAATGTGCGTGACTGCGGAGAGGAGCAGACCATGAACGCAAAAATAAACATTTTGTATTGTCGGCTTTCCCGCGAGGACGGCGACACTCAACAGGAATCAAATTCAATCGGAAACCAAAAGCGAATGCTTGCAGAATACGCCGAACGAAACGGTTTTGTACCTTACGAGTTTGCAGTAGACGATGGCTACTCAGGGACGAATTATAATCGCCCCGGCTGGCAGGAACTTATCGGCAAAGTTGAAGCCGATGAAGTCGGGGTAATCATCGTAAAAAATCTTGACCGCATGGGAAGAAATTATCTGCAAACCGGGCTTTACCGCGAGATGTTTGCCGAACGCGGAGTGCGCCTAATTGCCATTTCGGACGGTATTGACACTTTCACAAAAGACGATGATTTTACACCATTTCGGGAAATCATGGCGGAGTGGTTCGCCCGTGACACGTCGCGGAAAGTCAAAGCCGTTATGCAATCCAAGGGCAAAAGCGGGAAGCACATCAATAGTCACCCGCCGTATGGTTACAAAAAATCGGAGAGTGACAAAAATTTGTGGTTGCCCGACGAACCCGCCGCGACGGTTGTTCGCAGAATTTTTCAGCTAACCATTGACGGCTTCGGGCCACACACGATTGCCACAAAATTGTCCGAGGAAAAAGTGGAATGTCCGTCATATTATTTGGCACAACGCGGCGTGGGAAATCGGCAAACGTATCCACACGCAGACCCATTTCGCTGGTGGTACGGAACCGTGCGCGACATCATCGCTCGCGTCGATTACATGGGGCATACCGTAAATTTCAAAACGTCCCGCGTGTCGTATAAAAACAAGCGCATGATTTTCAACGAACGTGAGCAATGGGCGATATTTGAAAACACGCATGAAGCAATCGTTACGCAGGAAATTTGGGAGCTTGCAAACAAACTTCGCGGCAATGCGAAACGCCACGTTGACCGTTTGGGCGCACCGCGTCCGTTGACGGGGCTTCTGTTTTGCGCCCAATGCGGCGCGAAAATGTACCATGACCGTTCAAGTCCCACCGCCGTTAAGACAAAAGATTACTACTCCTGCTCGAATTACAGCACCCAGCACCGCACCTGCACAAGCCATCGTATCAACACAAAAACCATCGAAGCCCTAATCACGGAAACGCTTCGGGCGGTGAGCAAATATGCGGTAGACGATGAAGCCGCGTTCACAAAAATGGTGACGGAAATGTACTCCGAAAAATTGAATAACAACGTTAAGCAACAACGCAAACGCCTTGCCGCTTGCGAGAAACGCAGTGCCGAACTTGATACGATTATAAAGAAGCTGTTTGAGCAGGATGCACTCGGCACAATGAACGACAAACGCTTCAATTTATTAAGCGCGGAGTACGAAAAAGAGCAGGCAGATTTAGAAATTGAGCTTGCGGAACTTCGCGCCGGCATCGACAGCTACGTTGACAGCAAGGAACGTGCCGCAGATTTTCTAAAACTCGTTCGCCGCTATCGAGATTTTGAGGAACTCACCCCGGTAATCATCAACAGCTTCATCGACAAAATTTACATCCATGAACGCGCCGACAAAGGCTGCCGAATCACCGAGCAAAAAATTGATATTCACCTCAGCTTCATCGGAAATTTCGCCTTGCCGAAAGAGCTGTTACCCGAACCCGATGTGGAGCAACTTGCGCGTGATGAAGAACGTGCAAAACGCCGCGAGTATCATCGCGAATACAGCCGTCGCAGAAAAGCAAACGGCGGCAAACCGCTGACCGAAATGTCGCCGGAGGAACGCGCCAAAGTTGAAGCGGAGCGGAAGGAAAAAGCGAAGCTATACCAGCGAGAATATCAACGTGAGTTTCAGCGAAGAAAGGCGCGGGAGAAACGGTACGCCGAAGAATTTGCAATCGCAGAAGCCTGCGCGCAAGTTATCGACTTGGATGTTTACGACACCACGCCAAAACCCGCCGCATAATTTTTCCGCAAATAATTTCCGCGCACTTAGCACGAACAAAAATGCCGTACAAAACCGCAAAGGTGATGTGCGGCATTTTGCGTTGCCGGAAATGCAAAAGCAAATTGGCTCAACGGCAAATATTTTTCGCTGTTGGTGTTTTATATTTTTGCTTTACCCTGCGCTCCGTGGTTCACAGGGTCGCGCAATCGCCGACGATTTTTTCTCCGTGGCGGCAACGATTCTCACCGCCGCAACGCGGCGCAAGCCCCCGGCAGGGCCCACTCGTACTTTGCCGGCTCTGCCGGAAAGTACGTGAGTGGGTCACACACTCCCAAGGGGAGGGTGTGACAGTGCCGCCGCCGACATGGTTTGGCGTATGCGATATGCGTAAAATTTCCAACGGAAATGACACGCAAAATGGCGGCACAAGGTTTTTAATTTCTGCCCTCGGATTATATCACGGCGGGGCAAGTTGTGTTGCACGAAATTATTTTTTTCTGAATGCGGTAAAGAAAATTTACCGCAAAAAATTTCAAGGAGGTTTTGCGATTATGCACAAAACTGTTGTACGAAATCAAGCATATCGAGTTGCAAGTTTTACGACCGTCCAACGTCACAACGAACGCGAGAACGACGAATATTTCAACGGCGATGTTGAATTGGAACGCGCAAAATTGAACGTACATTTTTGCCAACATTTCAATGCAAACGGCGAACGTGAAACGTATCACCAAACTTTCAATCGCCTGCTTGCCGAAGGCAAAATTGTAAAGCGCGGCACGAAGCCCGACGCAAAATTATTTTGCGAACTCGTCTACGACATCAACACAAGTTATTTTGACGAGCGCGGCGGTTACGAATTTGCAAAAGAATATTTCGCGGAAGCGTATCGGCAAGCCGTGAAAGAAGTCGGAAGCGAGGATTACATTATCAGCGCGGTTCTCCACGCCGATGAAAAAAATTCTCGCTTATCCGAAGAGCTTGGACGCAACGTGTACCATTATCATTTGCACGTAGTTTACGTGCCTGTGGTGCAAAAGGAAATTTGCTGGTCGAAACGCACGAAAGATAAATCTCTCGTTGGCAAGGTCAAAGAAACCATTCCGCAAATTTCGCAGGCGAAGAAATGGCCGCTACGCCAGCGCGGAGAATACGACGGAAAAACTGTCACGTTAAATTCGTATTCGTTCCTGCAAGACCGCTACTATGAACACATGAAGGCGGCGGGCTTTGATGGTTTCGAGCGCGGGGAGCGCGGAAGCACAACGGAGCATTTAGAGGTGCTGGATTACAAAATCCAGCAGGACAGAATCCACGCTGCAAATCTTGAAAATGCGATTGCCGAAAATGAGAAAAAAATTACCTTGCTCAAGAAGAAAATTAAATCTGCCGAGGGCAAGGCACTGTCCGTCAAGCAGCTTGAAAAAATTCCTGTAAAAATTTCGCGTCCGCTTATCGGCAGCGAGGATACCGCAATTATCTCCAAAAAAGATTGGGATAACGTGAAAAAAACTGCCCTCATTCAAGCCAAATCGGGCGAGGAATTTCACGCTATGCGGGATGAACTTGCCACTCTCAAAAATGAAAAATCGAAGTGGCAAAAGGAGAAGCAGGCTCTTGAAAATAAGATTGCAGAGCTTGCGAAAAACTCGCAGGAGAAATTTATGGAACGCGCCACAAAAGAAGCTGAATTGCAAACGCTTAAAAATACTTTGGCGAAAATTCCGCAGGATGTTTTGAACGCATACACCCGCACAAAATCGAAAAATCATCAGCAGGAGGTACGATAAAATATGGATTTTTATAACATCTTCAAAGAAAAGAAAATCGAGGCAAGTAGTATCACAAGTCCGTATCCGCAAAATGATATTGGCACGGCGCAATTATTTTACGACCTACACAAAGGGTTTATTCGCTACGTCATGGAAGCGAAAACGTGGTACATCTACAATGGGCGAATGTGGGTCAAGGATGATGGCGCGTTTCATGTGATGGAGTTATGCAAATGCTTCACGCGGGCGTATGCGGAATACGCAATGCTGTTCGATGACGGTACGCCCGAAATGCGAAACTACATCAAATACACAACCGCACTCACCGGACAAAAACGCCGCGCAGGAATTATGTACGATGCGCGCTCAATTCAGCCCCTGAAACTTGCCGCATTTGACCGCGATGTAGATTTGCTCAACTGCGCCAACGGCACATTTTCGCTTTACGATATGGCTCTGCTGCCGCATCGTCCCGCCGATTATTTAACCAAACAAGCCGATGTAAATTTCGTTCCCGGTGCGGTGTGCGAACGCTGGGAGCAATTCATCATGGAAATCATGTGCGGCGATATGGACACGGCACGATTTTTGCAAAAGGCGTTGGGATATTGCTTGACGGGTAACACGTCGCTGGAATGTTTTTTCATCTTGTACGGCGCGTCTACGCGCAACGGAAAATCCACGCTCATGGGAACGGTGGAAAATATTTTGGGTGATTACGCACGAAACGCGCAACCTCAAACGCTTGCCCGCCGCAATTCCGATGGCGGCGCACCAACCCCCGACATCGCCCGCTTAAAAGGCGCGAGATTGGTCAGCACCCCCGAACCCGAAAAGCGTTTGGAATTGAACACAGCCCTCATAAAACAGCTAACTGGCGGCGATACTTTCACAGGTCGATTGCTTCATGAAAACCCTGTGGAATTTACGCCGGAGTTCAAAATTTTCATAAACACTAACTACCTTCCCCGCACCGAGGACAACACGATTTTTTCCTCCGAGCGTGTGAAGTTAATTCCATTCACACGGCACTTTTTGCCGAATGAACAGGATAAGCAATTGAAAGCGTTTTTTCAGAAAAACGAAAACAAAAGCGGTATTCTGAACTGGCTCATTGAGGGGTATCGCCTGCTGGTCGATGAGGGGCTAACTGTGCCGGAGCGCGTTGCCGCCGCCATTGAGGACTACAAGCAATCCGATGATGATTTCGGGCATTTCTGCATTGAAAACCTTGCGCCCGCAGAAGGAAACAAGCTGAAAACCTCACTGCTGTACGAACGGTACAAGTTGTGGGCGAAAACAAACGGTTGTAAGACGTGGCGTTCGCAAGATTTTGTCGGGGAACTGCGCCGCCGTTATGGTGTTACGCACAATGGGCGCATCGGCAACCATATAGAAAATTACGTCATAAAAAAATAGACTCACCGAAAAGTGTGTGTACCATGTCCACCGCCTGCACCAACCCACTTGCCACAAGGCTTTGCGGGTGGTGCAGGCGATTTTTTTCGTATATCTCATGTGTACGCCGTTTTCGTTGTCGCCTTTGTCATATGCCCCATGTATCCACGCCTGTACCACCGAAAAAGCCTATATTTATGCGGCTTGGGGTATGCGGTATAGTTGAGGTACATGGTTTTGGGACATTGCTAATTTTTTGCAATAACTTCTGCAATTCCAAGCAGCAATTTCATTTTGTCCGAGTTAAAGTCTTTCGTTATGTTGTGTATATCAGCATCCAGATAATTTTCCGCAGTTTCTTCTGCTCCGGTTATTAACTGGCTTACTGGAATATTCAAATGTTCTGCCGTCTGCACCAATTTTTCAAGGCTGATTTTTGCCGCTCCGCGCTCTAAGCGACTTTGAAAACTCACGGATATACCCAATTTTTCAGCAAGGCTCTCCTGCGTTAATCCTGCCTGTTTTCGGTACATTTTGATGCGCTTCCCGATTGTTTTGTAATTAATAGGCACTGCTAACACCCCTGTGTTCAAATTTATCCTTATTTGGGGCTTAACAACAGAAACTAAGGATTCTATATGGGCGCATTGGTTCAAGAATAATCTTGACGATATTGTCAAATTGCTGTAGAGTTGTGGGGTGGCTGGATATATTTCCAGCCTTCGAGGACTTTTGCTCACGCTAACAGCGTTGAAAAAAATATCATAGGAATGATTCATTTTGGAGGGATTTCCGTGGCGCAGTTTAGAGACACATATGGAAAAACGATAGCTCATGTAAGCAACAACAGGATTATGGATAATTACGGCAATTGGGTGTATGAAATACGAGGTGAAAGAATTTACGATACCAGCGGAACGTGGGTTTATGAACTTAGGGGTAATCGTATATACGACACATACGGGACTTGGTTATATGAAATCCGTGGAGATAGACTATATGACACTTATGGTAATTGGTTAGGCTCATCAAGCTAATGTAAATTGTAGTTTTTTAGAGCTGTAATTTATGTGCCGAATGAAGCAGTTAAGAGAAGGTGGCTTTCGTGAAATGCCAAAAATGCGGCGAACCATTAATCACGTTTCAAGGCAACTCAATGGGTGTTTGTGCGCATTGTAAGGAAAATAGTGTTGTTGAGTTATCATCCGGTTCTTCTATACAGCTATATGAGCAAATTAAAAAACTTAGCGCACAGGGTCAAGAGGTTCACAACAACAAGACTTTACTTAAAAACCTTATCGGGGATATATTTTTTAATGATGCTAAATTGCGCACCATTTTAAGAATTGCTGTAGAGGAAGGGCATGTTGCATCCAAACTTGTGAACCTGCTATCTTCGGGTGAATCTTATCAGCTGGGGATAAATCGGATAATTGCTCATTTGTCTGATGAATGTGGCATTGATGAGCTTCGCGCGGCAGAAGCAGTGCGTATTATTGGTTTGGGATTTGGGTTGCCACATTCTGCATTTACTCCGCAGCAAGGCAGTGTGATAAAGTTCGGCGACCATAAATGGCGCGTACTGGAAGAAAAAAACGGAAAAATACTAATACTTAGCGAACTCACACTGGAAACTCAAGGGTACCATGAAACGGAAGAAGCGGTGACTTGGGCAATATGTACATTGCGTGAATATCTTAATGGCGCGTTTTACGACAAGTTTAGCCACGATGAAAAATCTCGCATTGTGGAGGTAAAAAATAGAAAACTCCGTAATCCTTGGTTTTACAGACAGGGCATTTCGGCAGATGCAAAGGATACGAATGACAAAATTTTTTTATTAAGCATTGAAGATGTAGTTTGTTATTTTGGCGATAGCGGACAACTTTGCAAGGGAAATCCACGCAGTGTAGATGATTTTATCGGTCAATGGGGTAGCGATATTAACCCTGACCTCAAAGCGGCATTGCAGGCAGAAAAAAGCAACAAAGGAATTTGGATAAGCGATTGCTTCAACAAAACTAGAGTGGCATACGACGAAGAAGGAAATCCTGCGTGGTGGTGGCTTAGGTCACCGGGGTATTTCCCGAGTTTTGCCGCTATAGTCAGCCATGATGGTCGTCTGTTTGTAGTCGGACAGAGTGCCGACACCGAAAGTATCAGTGACACTGTTGGCGTTCGCCCCGCATTATGGCTTAAATATTAGAGTTTGGGAGGCGTATAAAATGGCAGGAGAAATATCCGCAACACGGTGGGTTAAATATGGCGAGGCAGCAGAACATGGTACTGATGGTATTGAAAAAAATTTAGCTCAAGCCGCTAAATGCTACAGAAATGCCGCAGAAATGGATGATGCGGAAGGTCAAAAGGAATTGGGGCGTTGCTACGAAAAAGGAATAGGTGTCACTCAAAACGCCGAAGAAGCCGTGCGATGGTACGAAAAAGCCGCTACACATAAAACAAAACCGAACGCCCGCGCAATGAACAACCTTGCACATTGTTATCAAGAAGGCATTGGCGTAGAAAAAGACCTGAAAAAAGCAATTGAATGGTTTGAAAGAGCTGTCGCGGAAAATGATTGTTCGGCGCAGCTTGATTTGGGTTTTTGTTGCGCAAGCGGAATGGGTGTAGTGAAAAACGAAAACCGTGCATTTGAGCTGTACAAATTAGCCGCCAGCCAAGTTGACACACAAGATATTGCCATTATAGCTATGGCTAAAAACAATATGGGTGACTGCTACCAGCATGGCAAAGGTGTGCAGCAAAATCTAAAAGAAGCGGCAGAATGGTATAGAAAATCTGCGAAGGATGGCAGTGTATGGGGCATGACCAATTTAGCCATGTGTTATGCAGAGGGAACAGGCATCGAGCAGAACCCTGCAAAGGCATATGAACTGTACCTGCAAGCTGCGGAATTGGACGATTCTTTTGCGCAATACAGCGTTGGCGTTTGCTTTATGCTCGGAATAGGCGTGGAAAAGAACCGAGACAGCGCAATGATTTGGTTTATGAAAGCCGCCCAGCAAGGTGATGAAAATGCGCAGTATAACTTAGGACTTATTGGCTTAATGCCTTGTTCTGTATGTAAAGTCAATTCATTATTTACAAATGGCATAGGGCTAAGTTTTTGCATAAACGATGCGTGTGACAATTATAACGCACTAATAAATCAAAATGGCGATGTTGTTTCGGGAAAAAAGTGTCCATCATGTGGAAGCAATCGTGCGGTTTCGGAAGCGGGAGAAAAATATGACGGGCCGACAGGTGCTTGGATTTGCTGGAATAGTAGTTGTGATAAATGTGGACAAGTTGATTCAAGGTTTTAACTTTGAAAGCCAACCGGTAAAAGAACTTCAAGTAAGAAGCTAATTCAAGGAGGATGTCTATGGGTGCACTAATTGTGTTTGCTGTCGTGTTGGTAGTCGCGCTAATTGTCATGGTGCGTCTTTATGCAGACGCAAAAAAACGTGAGAAATTTAAGCGTGGTGATTATGCCGATGTCGTTGCGTCATATCGTAGGGATATAGAGCAGCGAAAAAAAGGTTTAACGAAAATAGTGGAGTTGCTTTATGACAGAACTAAGTCACAGTTGGAGCGCCCTTCTAAACAAGGCGGCACGTCTATTACAACGATGTACGCCAAATGGTTAGACAATGCAAAAAGCGAAATGTTTGTTACTGACGAAAACTCCTTAATTGACGCTAAAGACCTTGAAATCATTCGTTCTTACCATCCGAACGATAACGAAGTCGTGGTTTTGATTAGTGATGTAAAAAAAATCAATAATTTACTTACAGCTACGTTCGGGCTCTGGCGCGATACTGCTTCACTTCAATCCGGTTCAGAATATGCTCAACTTAAAAAAACTATTTTAATGAATTGCAGTTTCGATAAATATTCCAACGAGAGTGATTTTGCTAAAGCCTTTGTTTTAAGGCATTTTGCATAAATACAGATGAGAAGGGGCTACTACTTTACGCAACTTTTTGTCGCGCACAAAAACATATACGATGCGCTCTTGTTCGGATTGGTTTCTTGCACCGAAAAAATCATCTTGCCGCCCTGCAATATTGTTGATGCGTCCTTAGTATTCGAATATGTATTACTGGATAATCCGATGATTTTCGGCGTTGCTTCGTTTGAGCTAAAGGAGCTCAATTGTGAAAGCATATTTTATCCGAAATATATGTTCTCGCGTTGTATAATGGAGAAAAACACCTGTGCAGTAGCAGAATATTTACGTGTTTTCGACTGCATAAAAACATTTAGCGAATTAGACAAGGAATTATATGTTCACGATTATTGCCTAAATCATTTTCGCTATGATTATGATTTTGGCAAGTATGCGTATTCTGTATTGGGGGCAGTGCTTTGTCAATCCGCCGCTTGCGAAGGCATTGCGAAATTTGTAAAACTTGCGCTTGACAGCGTGGGGGTTAAAAACTTGGTAGTAAAGGGCGAAGCAAAAGACCCTACAAGAGACAAGCATGAACCTCACGCTTGGAATATCGTAAAAATTGCTAACGAAACCTTCCACCTAGATGTTACTTTTGATATGACGCTGAAGGACAAGTTCAACCGTTACGATTACTTTAACTTGTCCGACAAAGATATTTCGGCAGACCATGTGACGACAATGGCTGTTCCTGCCTGTGTTGCCCAAGGCAAAGATTACTTTGCCATGCGAGGAATGACCGCGCGTACCCCTATCGAATTAAGAAGCTACGTTAAAACTTGCATATCTCGCGGCGATAAAAATATCCATGTCAAACTCTATGATATGCGTAGCTCCGAAAATATTGCAGAGAAAGTAGCTGGATTGGTTTTGCGGGAGTATGGGAAGAACGTCTCCGTGAATGTACGATATAATCCCTTGCAATGTGTTTTTGAAATAGATGTGCATAGCTTGTAAGAAGAAGTATATATACGAATTGCTTTTTTCGGAGGGTTTATGAAATACAGTGTTCCTGTTGGATTTAAGCAAGTGACTGAAACCCCTTACTCGTCATTGGTGCAGTAAAATGCAGATAGATGCAACGACAATAAGTATCTTTGGAGTTTCACCATATATTTTTTTTAGCGTCGTTGGGATAGTTTTTTCATCGTGTTTATTTATGGCATTGTTGCTGAAATTCGGGCTTAATATTTCGCGTTATACAAAATTTTTCTTCGTTAGCGGAATCGGTCTACTTGTAGGGGCTAGGCTTTTTGGAATGTTTTCGGGAATCTTTGGGGTGCTGGCAATTGGTGAGCAAATTACTTGGTCTGCACTTGAAGATACTGGTATTGTTTTTTATGGTGGGCTTTTTGGATTCGCGGGAATGTTTCTGCTCGCCATGAAAATTTTGGATAAGAAAATTAACTATATCCTTGTAGATATTATAGCTGTATGTATCCCCCTGTTTCATGCTTTTGGTCGCCTTGGGTGTTTTTTTGCGGGGTGCTGTTTCGGTGCAGAGAGCATATCAGCGTTTGCCGTGTCATATACCAACGTCATTGGTGGTGAGCTTGTCACAGCTTACCGAGTCCCGGTACAATTACTTGAATCAACAGGAAATTTGCTTGTCTTTGTCACGCTTATATATTTTTTATTCATGAATAAGATGCAAAATCGTTTACTACTACTTTACTTCAGTTTATATTCAATTTTACGCGTGATTTTGGAAATGTTTAGAGGGGATGCTGTTCGTGGAGTTTGGAACGGGGTTTCTTTTGGTCAAATTATAAGCGTGATTGTTTTTACTGTTTGTGCATTTATTTTTATTATAAATCACAAAAAGGAGTGGACTCATGGAGATTTTTAAGGCATTTTTCAGGGGACTTGGGATCGGTTTACTTGTATTTATTGGGTTAGCAGTGGCAGTTTTCGCAATTGATTTTGTTGGCTGTGTTGTTACTGGTTGGAGTCCTAGCCCAGAGTCTCCTTGGAGACGGTGCTTTGAACCAAGTGCCTGCGCAAGTGGGTGGATGTGGGAGCAAACAGGTGAAATGTTGCCGGCAATTCCAGGAGGAAGAGCAGATAGGAGGGCTCCTCATCCTGAATATGTATTTAACTATGGGTATCTTATTGGCATACTCGTCCTGCTTGGCATGGGTGGTGCCATCATTGGGAGTATGTTCGGAGTTGTTACGTACTTCAAAAACGCAGAGGAAAAAGCAAAAATAAACCAACTAAAGCAGCGAGCAACCAAGGGTGATGCGCAAGCAATGTATGAACTTGGAGCATTGGGGGAAGGCAATTCTTGGTATGAAAAAGCCGTAGATTTGGGGCATGAAGGGGCGAAAAGAGCATTGCAAAGAATAGAAGAAGCGGCTCGAAAAAGAAGAATTGAAGAAGAAGTAGCGAGAGAAATTGCGGCAATTCCAACATTGTGTAGCAATTGCGATAATCCGACTTGGAATTGCACGTATGAAGGAAGCCCAAGGGGAAAACCTCTAGGAGATAGGACAGCTTCCGTTTGCCCTAGATTTCGTCCTAAATTCTAACTTCAACCAAATCGGTGCTTTGCTTGAATAAGCATGATGCCTATTATCCCATATACTTACAAAGGTGTTTGCATGAAGCCAGAAAGAGTGAAGGTCAATAATGTGTGGTACGATGTAAGAGATGGTTGGGGTGGTAAACTGGAACTACACGAATACATGAAATCGCCGAAATATTTCGCTAACGAAACTATGTGTGATGGTGTATTTTTCGTTCATGACTCAAACGATAACAAAGTGGGTGAATTTGACATGAGATACATGGACTATAAATGATGCAAGAGTTTGTAAGTATCATAGTTGTCTGACGCACTGTCGGAAATGAAGGTGTTTACCGTGAGATTGGGGTAAAGTTCCCGAAATTTGGCAAGAGAAACGATTACAGAAACACTATCATACCTGCTTGCTTCAACAAAACGTAGGTACAGGGGCAAATCTGTTTTCACGGCTTTGTTGTAAGTGCAGATAAAGTAACCGGTGTAGCCGTAAAAGTAGCGTTCCTTATTATTAGGCGATTTTCAAAAGTCAAGTGTTTTATGAGTTTGCAACAATAATGTAAACAAGCTGATTCGGATTTTTTTGGGGAGATGGGGTTTTTTGTACATCTTCTAACGCCGCTGATTTGGTGGCTCAAATAGAATCCGATGACGCTCCTTTGTTGAAGGGAGGTGAAACGGTATGTGTCCATTTTGGGATTATGATAATAAAAGATGCAAAGTGTCTCCTTCGGATTCGCAATGCTACAATTCGGAAAGTGAGCAGAAGGCGTATGGTTGCATGAGTGATTACGATTTCAAGTCATCCTGCGCTAATTATGCGGCGTATCAACGAGGAGATTATAAAGTTGAGCGAAGGTCGTCCATTGGGATGTTTGTCGCCTTAAATCAATATCTCCTGCCGATTTTGAATAAGATGTTGAAAAAAGGGTTGACGATTAACGGCTCATCGCGTGAATTTTCGCACGTTCAAGGAATCGTATAAGGACAAAAATTCTAAGTGGAATCCAAAGGACAAGTGGAAAATATTTCACAACAACCACGAGCCGATTATCGACCAAGAAACTTTTGACACGGTGCAACGGTTAATCGGAACGCCGCGCCGTGTTGATAAATTTGGGGAAGCTAATCCGTTTACGGGCATCGTATTTTGCGCGGATTGCGGCGCGAAATTATACAACACGCGCCAAGCCAAAACACACTTTGTAGAAAAGCGTTTCGGTAAGGAATACACGCACAAAACGGCGAATTTCTATTCGTGTTCAACATACAAGGCGAACCAACGGCACTTGCGCGTGAAATGCTCCAACCACTTCATACGCACCGCCGTTTTGCAAGAGTTGGTACTCGACACAATAAAACGTGTCAGCGGATATGTACGCGAAAATGAAGCAGAATTTGTTGAAAAAATCCGTGCGGCATCGGAAGTTAAGCAAGCGGAAACGGCGAAATCTCATTTGAAAACGCTTGCAAAAAACAAGCACCGCATAGGCGAACTGGACTTGCTTTTTCAGAAAGTTTATGAAGATAACGCGACAGGAAAATTATCTGATGAACGCTTTGACTTGCTCTCATCTTCATACGAACGCGAACAACGCGAATTGAAAACCGCTGTTGCGGAAATGGAAGCACAGCTAACCGCCTATGAATCCGACACGCTGAAAGCAGACAGCTTCATTGAAATTGTAAAACGCTACACCGAATTTGACACTCTCACCAATTCAATGCTGAATGAATTTGTTGCAAAAATCATCGTCTATGAAGCTGATAAAATTGGTGCGGAGCGCGAACAACAAGTAGACATTCACTTGAATTTCATCGGACATTTTGAACTACCACAGGAAGAAGCCCCACCACCAACGGAAGCGGAATTGATTGAACAGGAAATGCGCCGCCGCAAACTTGAATATCAACGTGAAGCAAATCGCCGCTGGTATGCGAAAAAACGGCAAGAGGAAGAATGGCAACGCGCCGTTGAGTCGGGGGAAATTTCCGCAGAGGAAATTGAAGCCCGCAAGCAAGCGCAAATTGCAAAGGAAGAAGCTGAAAACGCCCACCGCGAACAACGTACAAATGAGCGGCGAAAATACGCCGCAGAGTGGGCGCGGAAAAAACGCGCCGCCAAACGTGCAGAGCGCGAAGCCTTAATCGCCAACGAGCCAAAACTCACCGCCGAGGAAAAGAAACAAATCCGCAAGGAAAAACAACGTATCCATGCGCGGAATTGGTATCATAGGCAAAAGGAAAAGGCACTTGCTGAAAATACAACAGCAGAAATTTCAACTGCGAAATCGCCGCCACACAAAACGTCGGAAATGCAAACTGCAATTCTCGCTTGACGTGCGCCTTTTGCACGTCAAGATACAACCCAATCCACCAAGCCAAAAGCGGCTTATTCACTTTCTGAATAGGTCGCTTTTTCTATGCAGTAAAAACGCACCACCGCAAAACAAAAATTCTAAACTCGAAAGGGGACATTTTTATGTCAACAACAACCAAAATCGTAAAAACAGCCGAGGAAAAATTGGCTGAAAAAAATGAAAAAATTAAACGGCTTCAAAAGCAAAAACAAGCAATCAGTTCACGCGAAAATGCCAAGGAACGCAAGGCGCGAAATCACCGTTTATGCCGCCGTCATGGGCTTCTTGAAAAATTCATGCCCAAACTTATCACACTTGCCGATGCACAATTTGAAGCGTTCATCAGAACAGGCATTGATACGAAATATGGGCGTGAAAGAATTGACGAAATCATTGGCAAAGGAGCGGAAGCTGCCGCCGCTTATATCGCAAAATGTCATAGCGAAGAACAGGCACAATCCGAAGCGGAACAGTCAGAATCACGCCGCAACAATGACACGGAGGGCGGTGCAGACTTACCGTAAGCGGTTTCGTCGGGTGCGTAGCACCCCCTCGCCCCTTTCAGGGCGAGCGCACTTATACAGTTACCCGTTCGGGTAACTGTCGTGCGCCCTGCGGGGCTTATTCGCCGCCTGCGGGCGGCGGCTCATTCAGCGGCGCGTTGCGCATGTGAAAACCTTAGCGGGCTTGCGCCCTGTGAAAATCCAGACCCGAAAACCGCATACTGCATCAAAAAAATCTGCAAAAATGGGAGGTGTGCTTATCGCAATATATTCTCTAAACATAAAAATACAAAGCCGCGGTAAAGGAAAATCCGCAATCGCGGCGGCGGCATATATCGCGGGAGAGCGTTTCAAAAATGAATATGACGGAATTATTCACGACCGCACAGACCGAAAAGATGTTGTGCATAGTGAAATCGTGTTACCCGAAAACGCGCCCGCAGAATTTTATGACCGCGCTGTTTTATGGAACGCAGTAGAATTATCGGAACGCGCAAAAAACGCACAACTCGCCCGCGAAATTCGCCTTGCCTTGCCGAAAGATTTTACACTCGAACAAAACATAAACCTTGTTCATCAATATGCAAATGAAAATTTCGTAAGCCGTGGAATGTGTGCCGACATTGCTATACACGATAAAAAAGACGATAATGTACACGCCCATGTGCTTTTGACTATGCGACCATTGGAGCGTGACGGCACTTTCGGCGCGAAATCCCGCATGGAATATATCCTTGCCGCTCACGGCGAAAAAATCAAACTTCCAAGCGGGCGTTACAAAACACGCAAAATTTCAACTACCGATTGGGACAACCGCGACAACGCCGAGTTGTGGCGCGAAAAGTGGGCTGATACTCTCAATATGTATCTTCAACATTACAAACACGAAACGAGGGTAGACCATCGCAGTTTTGAACGTCAAGGGTTAGAAATTTTGCCAACAATACATCTTGGCGCAGTCTCACACGCATTGGAGAAACAGGGAATCCGTACCGAGCGCGGCGATATTAACCGCGCAATAAAAAAGAAAAACGCGCAACTTCAACTTTTGGATAAAAAAATTCACGAAATCCAAAACCCGCCGCGCCCGCAATTCTTGATTGATATTGAAAATTCCATCAAGGCGAAAAATTCCCCCGGATACGAACACTGGTGCAGAATTTTCAATATTCAGCAAATGGCAAAAACGCTTCTCTATATCCAACAAAACGGCTACGAGGATATGAACGCCCTGCAATCCGCGCACCAAAACGCCGCAAATGATATTTCCAATTTGCAAACGCAGCTTGACGAAACCAAGGACGAATTGACCGCGCTTCGCAAGCAAAAAGACGCAACGGAAACCTACCGCCGCACCGTGGACATTTGGAAAAAGTATAACAACACAACATGGTTTTTCAATTCCTCAAAAGAAAAATTTTACGAGGAAAACAAATCTGACATCGAAGCCTATAAATCCGCCCGCGCATACATCTATGACGAGTTAAAATTGGAAAAATTTCCGAGCCTAAAAAAACTAAGCGTCAACATTTCAACGCTGACCGCCGAGCAAAAGGAATTGCAAAAAGCATTACCCGCCGCACGGAAAAAAGCAAAGTCGTTGAAAGTTGTCACGCATAACGCAAAAATGCTTCTTGGGTACAAGGATTTGGAATTACAGGATAATTCGCTTCAAATTGCTACGCAAAATCCGCGCAATATTCCGATACTCAAAAAGAATTTTGATACCGCAAAAAAAGAGGGCGTATTAAGCGCGTATTTCCAAAATCGCCGCGCAAACAGCGATTGCGCCAGTTTCATTGATGCCACGATTGAAAAGTGGAAAGTCGGAGAGGGCGAGTACGCATTGGAAGAAGCCGCGAAAGAAATAATAGCGGAATTTGGAAAAGAGCGCACGGAATGGGTTGTAGCCGCATTTGTAAATGATGCACCCGACAACAAATACACCGCGCATAAAAAATGGGCATCGCAGAAAAACAAATCCTCCGAGCCGCAAAACATTCCGATTCAATCTCACCCTGTAATAATTGATAAATTCGTAGAGCGGTTTATCGAAGTTTCAAATCGGAAACGCAGTTTTGCAGAATCCATTGAATATGCAAAACAAAAAATGCAAGACCAAGAAGAAAGCCGGGTAAGTGCTTTGTTTCACAGGCTTAACAGAAATAGCGGTCACAGCTTGGATTAAAATTTTTGCATATTTTTTTGTGTTGCGTCTCTATCAACCCGCAAAGTCAAATGTGTGGGCTTTCAAACGAGTTGCACTGTCTTTTCGCTTCATGCTATCCTTCTTGTAAGAAATCCTGTAATCCAACCGAAAACAAGCGAGGAAAATCAGTATGAGCAAAACAGAGGACAACAAAAAAGCCTTAACATTCATCCCAATCGTATTTATAGTCACAGTGCTTGCGGGGCTACTTGTTTTTATGGTGCTTCCGCAAAACTACAGTGACATCACGGCACAAAACGGCGTTTTGGATTTGCGGGGAGAATCGGGGGAAATCTTCCCGCTTCACGGTGAGTGGGAATTTGCCTTCGGTGAACTCCTTACCCCTGATGAATTTCACGGGCGCACCTCGGATTTGATTCATGTGCCGGATTCATGGGATGCCCACGGTTTTCCGCTTAGAGGTCATGCCACTTACCGCCTTACAATTCTGACGGATGAACAGCGACCGTTTACAATATTCGTATCGGAAATCTATTCCGCAAATATTTTGTGGATTAACGGTGAAATTGCGCAATATTTCGGAAGTGTATCTGCCGACCCGCTTCAGGAGCATTTCGCCGTGGGAAATACGCTGGTTACGGTTGTGCCGGAAAACGGCGCAATCGAACTTGTTTTTCAAGTAAGCAACTATCAATATCTTAACGCCGGCATCAGAAACCCCATGTACTTTGGTGAAAGCAGCCTTATTTATTCGTGGTTTTTCCGTACACGACTGCTGTATACCATGACATTGGGGCTTATTTTAATGGCGGCGTTTTATCATTTGACGCTGTTTATTTTTCGCCGCCACGAAAAAATATATTTATTTTTTACGCTGCTGTGCCTTTTGGCGTTTGCACGATTTTTTATTGGAACCAACGGCTTAAACGGATTTATTCAATTGTTCCCCGAAACGCTAACCCTTTTGCGGGTTTT
>JGI24703J35330_11748613_pt1 | contig 22160 bp, 20 predicted proteins | sample TergutNt197P1_FD_35330 | JGI IMG/M metagenome (IMG submission 35330)
CATTGCTTGGTTAAGCGATAACGTTATGGACACAAAACAACCAATTATAAAAAATAGGAAAAATAATATAAAACTTTTAATTTTATTCCCAATTATAGATTTGAGTGTAAAATCTAATATTTTCACCTACTTACTCCTTGTTTACCATTATGATTTCTATTACGTTGTCTTGAACGAAAAACAAATTATTCAGAAGGAATATTCTAATATGAATGGAATACTTATATTCAGATATCGCAAATATTTCAAAATCATAATAAATTTCGCTTTGTTCTATTTCAATTTCTGATAGGTTTGTTAGATTTCTTGGTTGTTCGGGTATAAACAAACTCTTTTCAAAAACTATTTCACCATCAAAATTATATTTTCTAAATAGATTTAATGATTGATTAACAGTTACAATATAATGTCCATCAAATGAAAATCTGGCATTGCCACTTTCATCATCAGGCATAGAAATAAATGAACTCATCATCGTATCAAAATTAAATAATATTATTTCATTGTTTATTTCAGTAGTACTTCGACCTTCTGGTATTAGAACTGTATTATCGAAAACTTCTACTCGGTGTGATTTTCCAAATCCCTTTCTTTCAAAATTATAAATATTTCCAGTTCGAATATTTAAAACTCCGTAAATTAAATCTACTCGACCTCTAGCCCAATCGGTATTTTGATTTGTTATAAATAATAAATCCTCAGAAACTTGAGTATGTAAACTATAGCTTCTGTTTATTTTTACAAGATTAGTAATTTCTTGAGTTTTTATGTTATATCTAATTAACTGTGAATATTGATTATCATGGTTGTTATCAAATTCTTTTCCAATTAGATATATTTCATTGTCTTGAATTTGAAAAATAACATCATTTAAATTTAAAAATTGTAGATAGTCAAATTCAAATTCATCGATTATATTTAATTTATTATCTAAAAGAAGTAAATTAAAATTTGAAAAACTTGCATAAAAGTTACGAGGATTAAAATGACCTAAAAATAATAAATAATATTCATTATCAATGGCCCACGTTTGGTGAACCAGTTTATTATCTAGATTAATAGAATACTTAATGTCTCCTGTTATAACATCTTCAAGATTTATGTAGTTTTCTCTTTCAACTAATATTAGATTATTGAACTCAGTTTCATATGAGGGAAAGTTTTCTAATTCTGGAGTAGTAACTTCGAATACATATATGTTAGAGATTGTTTTTTCATGAGATGAGCAGGCGGATAAAGAAGTAAGTAATATTAGATAAACAATTAATATCTTCATCTTAATTACACATCTGAGAGATTGGTATTATTATTTTGAATTTTTTATTTCCCATTTCTAATCACCCTATAAACTAAATTGTTAACTCAAAAATGTTATTAAACTTTTGTCCGCGCGATAACAAAATATAATAATAATTGTGATAACCTCAGCATTATATCAAAATAGAAAAATTATGTCAACATTAAATCTCTAATTAGACATATATTTATTTATTAAAGAAAAATGAAGTGAGATTTTGTATAAAAGCTGATTTTCCAAAATACTCCTTAAACAGAATATGGTTTTGTACTTTTATCGATGCTTGTCAAATACGAGAGCATTTAAGATAGCTCTATGAACCATAATAGTGAACGTAACTCAGGGCTTCGTAATTTTATTGTTTTGCGAAACTCCTAGCATTTGACAACAAAAAAAATCCCTCCTAAATACTCAGGAGAGATAAGCTCTAAATGAGCCATTAATATCATTTTGGTGCGGATGACAGGAGTTGAACCTGCACACCAAAGGTACTAGAGCCTAAATCTAGCGCGTCTGCCAATTCCGCCACATCCGCAAAAAATAAATGGTGTCCTGTAGAGGATTCGAACCTCTGACCCTCTGATTAAAAGTCAGATGCTCTACCGGCTGAGCTAACAGGACAATTTGACTTTGTAAAATATGCTTCAAATTTGTTTGTCGTCTTCTTCTTTCGAGCTTCTCATGTATCACATATACACTTCAAATCTCTATTTCATTGACTCCTCGAACTTTTTTGCCTATTTTCCAAATATATAGTGTTTATATTAAAATAAACATGGTGACCCGTACGGGGTTCGAACCCGTGAATGCCTGCGTGAAAGGCAGGTGTGTTAACCGTTTCACCAACGGGCCTTGTTTTGACGACTTGAATATAATACCACATTTTTTCATCAAGGTCAACATCTTTTTTCAATTTTTTAAAAAATAATTAACTTTTTTTGAACTACGATTTTTAGTATGTCTTGTGAATTAAAAATTATACAACATTTACGTCAATATTTATCATATATACTCAAAGGAGATTATGACAATGTGCTAGCTGTTTTTTTTCCACGAAAAAACCTTGAATAAATCAAGGTTCTGGAAATTTTTAAAACTGTGAATCTGTTTGAGAAAGATTTTCTTCTTTTAATAATGGAAAATGTTTTTTAACAGATTTTATTTGTTTTGTAACTTCAACGAATTTTTTTTCGACTTCGATTTTTGATTTTTCCCAATCGAAATTTTTAATGTCATCTTTAATCTCAACTAGTTTTACACCAATGGCATCTTTCACATCGGAGACTTCAAAATCGTTGATTTTTGTTTTAAGTTCATCAACTCTTGATAACAACTCTTCTTTTAATTGTGGACCTTTTTTTATAACGAATAAAGTTGCAAGTAATGCAAATAATGCAGCGATTGCTGTAAAAATAGCGGTTTTTCTTTTCATAATAATCACCTCTTGATAAGTCTTATAAAAATTTTACCATTATTAAATCTCTACGTCAATAGGTTCTAAAATTTTATTTAAAAGTCGTTCAACAAGAGTCGACTTCTTCTCATAAATTTCGATTCCAACTCGCACCAATAGACTCGCAACCCTAATAGTCGGCAAATTTCGCACTAGATTACAAAATTCAAAAAAGTCATAAACTTCAAAACGATCAATTTGTTTCAAACTTGCAACATATTCCAACATCGCCATTACAAATTCATTATAAGTAAATTTTTTATCTAGCCCTAGATAATCACCCAGATCAGGGATTACAACTTCAAATAGACATCTTTTTAAATCAAGAACGTCTTTTTTAAAATAAGGCATTTGCGCTAAATCTTCTTCATCAATATTAAAAAGATTATTAACTAACATATTAATTTGACAATTATCAAGATAAAACTCTGACCCATTTAATTTTCTTATCGCACGAAGTCCATCACAATAACCTATTTGGATATTTCTTTTCGCGTTGTCTGCAGTAAAATCCAAAAAATGACCTAAACTCTCAGGTGTTTCAATCACGACAACATTCGCTTTTTTATCAAAAGGTTTAAATATACCAAAACTCTTGATTCTAACAGCGATAATTTCGTCGTAGTCTTTTTCAATCAGCATATTAATCGGGCAACTATTAGCAAAAGCTCCATCGATAAATCTATTATCTTCTATTTGGAGAGGGGTAAAAATAGGTAACTTTGCACTAGCTAGGATGTAATCGATTAATTTCCCCTCTGGTATATCATCTAAAAATATCTCATATGCTTTTCTTTCACTTAATGAAAAAGTTACTAATCCAAAATCAATCCCTGATTTTCTTACTTTTTCTTCGTCAATATAAGTTGCAAGAAATTCTCTAATTCTTGAATGATCAATTCCTCCATCAGTAAACCATTTTTTAACTGCAGTTGAAATTTTTCCCGTAATTTCCTTGTCTACTTTTAACACATCGATAAATTCCGAATCAAAAAGATGTTCTAAGCTAATACTTTCCCATATTTCCATCGCTTTATCAAATTCACCACTAGCAATCATCGCTGCGTTAATAGCACCGATCGACGTACCGACTACTCCATGAATTTCATATCCTTCTTCAATAAAAGCTTTCACCACACCCATATGGTAAGAACCACGTGCGCCACCACCTTCAAATGCAAATCCTAATTTTTTTTTTGCCACATCAAACACCCCAGATGCTTTTAATTTAAAGGGATTTTCCCTTCATGATCAAATTCTTGGCAATAGCCTGTACCCCAATCATACATCATGTCAAGAATCGGAATCAAACTTCGCCCTTTTTCTGTTAACGAATATTCTACTTTCGGTGGTATTTCGGGATATACTTCACGATGTACTAAATGATCATCCTCTAAATCGCGCAATGCTCCTGTTAAAATTTTTTGGGTAACTCCAGACATTGATTCTTTTAACTCATTAAATCTTTTTGTCCCGTTTTTACCCAAACGCCATAAAATTAACATTTTCCATTTTCCACCAATTAAAGCTAGAGTTAATTCTTTTCGACAATTAAAATCTTTATCTAATGTTCTTGCCATCTTCTCACTCCTTATCTTATATATTAATTTTATACACTCCTATTTCGTTTCATACCAATTACTACCGTGATTCATTTCAATTTTTAAAGCCACAGATAATTTAGTTACCTCTTCCATCGCTTTTTTTATTACTGATTTCATCTGCTCAAGTTCTTCACATAACACATCAAATACTAATTCATCATGAACTTGTAATAACATTTTTGACTTCAGATTATTTGACTTCATAAGTTTATCTACTTCAATCATTGCAAGTTTTATAATATCAGCAGCAGAACCTTGAATAGGTGCATTAATTGCTGTTCGTTCAGCAGCACTCTTAACCATAAAATTACGAGAATTTATTTCCGGCATATAACGTCTTCTTAAAAACAATGTTTGAACATAACCATTTTCTTTAGCACTTTCTATCGTATCGTCCATATATTTTTGAATACCATTATATGTTTCCAAATATTCCTCAATATACATTTTTGCTTTTGCCATCGAAATATTAAGAGCCTCCGACAAACCAAATGCAGATTGTCCATATACAATACCAAAATTTATAGCCTTCGCTCCTCGTCTTTGTGCATCAGTAACATCCTCAATCTCAACCCCAAACACTTCAGAAGCTGTTTTTTTGTGCACATCCTCATCATTATTAAACGCTTCTATTAAACCTTCAGTTTGACTTATGTGGGCGAGAACTCGCAACTCAATTTGCGAATAATCCGCTGTTACAATCACATGATTTTCTTGACTTGGGACGAACGCTTTTCGAATTAAACGACCTTCTTCTAAACGTATAGGAATATTTTGAACATTAGGCTCTGTTGAAGATAGTCGCCCCGTTGTCGTCGAAGCTTGATTAAAAATAGTATGAACTAAATTATCGTCATAGCAAGCTTTTTGCAATCCTTCGATATAATTTGAATAAAGTTTTGCAAGCATGCGATATTCTAAAACTTTTTCAACTACAGGGTAATCATTTTTGAGACGTTCTAAAATATCTGCGCTAGTTGAATATGAACCAGTTTTACTTTTTTTACCAGGTAGACCCATTTTTTCAAATAAGATTGTTCCTAATTGTTTTGGGCTTGATACATTAAAAGATTCGCCGGTTATCTCAAAAATCTCCTCCTCTAGTCCAATAATTCTTTGTTTAATTGAAATACTCATCTCTTTTAAAAATTCATTGTCAATTTTTATGCCATCAAATTCCATTTGTGCTAATATAAACATTAAAGGAAGTTCAATCTCTTGATAAAGTAACCATTGATCAAGTTTTTTTAATTCTCCAGTCATAAAAATATCTAGATTACTATAAACTGTTACTTTTGCTAAAACAAATTGAGCAACAAGATTTATTTCGGGAATTGCTCGTTTTGCACCTTTTCCATAAACTTGTTCATCATAATAAATCCCATCAATATCATAATGAAGTGCTACTTTTGCAAACTCTGTATCAGTAGTTGTTGGATTTAAAACATAAGCTTTTAAAAGAAGATCACCCTCAACACCGCCCAAGTTTAAACCGTGCCACTTTAACGCAACGATAGCCCTTTTTGCGTCAAAGAGGATTTTATTATATTCGTCTGATGTTAAAAATTCGATAAACTTTTTTGAAGAAATCGCCACAGAAAATGGTACAAAATAATGTTCTATTTCGTTTTTAATACCAAATCCAATAATTGTTGATTGGTGATAGTTCGGTTCAAATACTTCTACTTCCACATATGAGTCCAAATACGTTTTAGCATCCAAGATATTAGCATCTGTCACAATTTGTTCTTCGTTTATTTGTGGCTGTGTCTGGATGGTAGGTGATGATAAAGTGCGTAGAAGAGCATTAAATTCCATTTCTGTAAATAATTTTCGGATTTTTTCTGGTTGTTGGTCTTTTTGCACTAAATCCTCGATTTCCGGAATATTCGTCATCTCCGTATCAATGGTTGCCATCTCTTTACACAATACTGCCTGTTCTTTGAAAGTTTCTACATTTTCTTTTTGTTTTCCCTTTAATTGATCAGTACTTGAGAGTAAATTTTCTAACGAGCCAAATTGTTTTAGCAACTTAATAGCAGTTTTTTCACCAACTCCGGGAATCCCAGGAAGGTTATCCGATGCATCACCCATCATCCCTTTTAAATCAGTCATTTTATCCGGAGTTATTTCATATTTTTGCATGACTTCTAAAGGAGTGAATTTTTCGAGTTCTGTAACACCTTTTCGAGTGATATATACTGAGACACATTCATTTACTAGTTGCAACATATCTTTATCGCCAGTTATAATTTCGATGGTGTCAAATAATAATGAACATCCTTTTTTTGCAAATGAACCTATTATATCATCGGCTTCAAATCCTTCTGTTTCATAACGTGTAATTCCAACATAGTCAAGATAATCTTTTATTAGCGGAATTTGTGGTCTAAATTCTTCTGGCATGGCTTTTCGTCCATCTTTATAAGAGTCTAATTTTTGATGACGAAATGTAGGTTTAGCCGTGTCAAACGCTACTAAAATATGAGTGTATGAAAAATCTTTTTGAACTTTATTCATCATACTGATAAAACCGTGGAGTGCGTTTGTCACAAATCCCGATTTAGTTTGCATCAATTTCCCAGTGAGCGAGGTTGAGTAATACGCTCTAAACATTAAACTATTTCCATCTATTAATAATAACTTCTTCACTTTATTTCCTCCAAAAAAATAATTCGTAATGATTTTCGTATTCATTTATCTACCTAATCAAAATTAGTTTTACACGCTCGACTACACTTTTTATTATATCACATTCGTAAGTTAGATGATATAATATTAGTTTAAAATTATAATTCTCGCAGATTCTTAATCATTTCTTAAATATTCTTAAAACATTAAATCAACTAATTTACGTTGTCTATTAAATTCATCATCAAAAGGTTTTAATTTACTTTCACATATGGTAAAATTGTGTTATAGACCCAGAATTACCATCAGAGGTGTTTTATGAAAAAATTTCTATTATTGCTTTGTTTTTTAGCTAGTTTGATAATTATTTATTATTTCCATTTCCAAAATTTTCGAAGTATAACACCCATTGCAAATGAATCATTTATTACATCAAACACTTTACCAGCTCATTTTGATGGAACTAGAGTTGTCCATATTAGTGATTTAATGATAAGAAACGAAAGATGCTTGCAACTTTTAACTAATGTCATCGAACTTGTAAATGAATTGCAACCAGATGTTATTTTCTTTACAGGAAATTTATTGATGACCGATGGTTTAAAATTTGCCAGGGAAGTACAAAAATTAATCTCAGATTTCGAAGCAGATTTAATGATGATAGCCGTACTTGGATACCACGATCTTAAGCATGAGGAATTAACAAACGAAATTTTAACAAATAGCGGATTTCGAGTGTTGACTAATTCTTCAGTGCAAATTTTTAATCAATCTGTAATTGGTTTAAATGTAATAGGCGTGCATCCGTTAAGTAACTCTGAAACAATTAATCAATTGTTTACTATGCATGTTCGTGATGATCGTTATAATATTGTGCTGAATTCCTCACCTACTTATTCAACAACCGCACTTGAGCATGATATTCCGCTTCAATTATCTGGTAGTTGTCTTGGTAGAAAAGATAACGCAAATTCTTCAAATCCGTGTTTTCAATTTTATGATAATTCATATTTTTTTGGAAATTCTTTTAGATTACATGTAAATACTGGACTAGCTCGATTTGAAAATTTATCAGGATTAATTAATCGACCTGTTGTTGATTCATTTATATTAGTACGAGACACTGCGAAATAAATTCACCGACTTTTCCCCTTTTTCATATACTAGTAATAGTAATTGAGGGGGAATTTTTATGTATAAATATTTTGACACGACGAGTGACTTTTATTATCCAATAGATGAAAGAAACAATAATGATTTTTTACCATTTATCGGTGGTATAGCTGTTGGTGCTATTACTTCCGCTTTACTTCCAAAACAAAATTGCCAAACTGGAATTTGTCCACCACCTCCGCCGCAGCCACCTTGGGCGCAACCTCAAACATATCCTTATTATAACCAACCGTCAAATTCAATGTGGGCAAAACCAAAACAGCCAAATCAAAATATGTATAATAACTATCAGATGCCTCAGGCGTATCCTCAGCCGTATCCGGTTCCAGTTCCTTATCCACAACCTTATCCTATTAATTCATTTGGGAGTTTTCCGCATAATATGTTTCCTCAACCTCATAATGGATTTTATTCACCTAATATGCAATCTAATCAAGTGCAACAATTTCAACACTCACCTCTTGTAGAAAATAACAAAATTGTTTTTAAGTAATCAAGACCTATCCATCAGGTCTTTTTTGTTGTTTTTTATTTTAATTTATTGTATAATGAATACTACAAAACGAAAGGAGTAATTATCGTGAAAATTATCTCAAAAAAATCCAGTATCCTTGTTTTAATGGTTTTACTTTTTTCTTCAGTTTTTTTGTTTTATTTCACCAATCATATACCTAATCAATTAATGAATTATGATGAACAATCAGAACCTACAGAATATGAGAAAAGAGCTGCATTTGAAGCATTTTTTTTAGAAAATAAACAACAGATTATAGATGATATTGCAACCGAAAATGAAGAAATTACAATTGAGCTAGGTAAAGGTTATGAATTTATCATGACTATTTTACTTGATGACATAGAGCTTGATGATGAAAATAGAGCAATTTATTTTTTAACTTTTGAACTAGTATTATCAGAAATGCATGAACTATTCCATACAATAGCAACAGACATTTTTGAAAAAGCAAATGCCCCGCAGTTTAAACTTACAGTAATTTTTGTTGATGTGAACCTAGTTGAAATAGCGCGCGATTATTATGTAATCAAAATCCTTGAAGTTAATGATGATGAACTAAATGAAATGGACAATGAATAAATAATTGATAATATTTTAAAAAAGTCGGGACAACAGCACATACGCTTAGTGATTCCCTAAAATATAATGATATGTATGGACAATCTTGTAAACTCCTCCCATACGAAACATTTAAAATCATAATCGCCTTGAATAAATTGTAAAATAAAGCAGTGCGTGCGAGGTAAAATGCGATGCACAGATAACAAATTGAAAACTTACTTGAGGTTAAAAAAACTTCACCGCACATGAACCTATACTACTTACACAACTTCCTAAATTATGGAGTATCATTACAAATTAAAGATATTTCAACACACACTAACATAACTAACACTATAAAAGTCCTCCCAAATACTTTTAAATGCAGCAAATAACATACCAACCACACTTGTTATCCGCTATTTACTTTCAGCGTATTTGAGAATACATTTCATCTGCTAAATTTTACCTTTTATTCATAATAAAATGACACGTTTAATAATTAATCGTGTCATTTTTCTTTAATCTTCAAGTCTAACTGGTACAATTAGTTGTAATTTAATTCCGATTTCTTCATCAAGAACAACAAATGGTTTCATATCACCATTGAAACCGAATGTAACATTTCCATTTTGATTTTCTAGTGCTTTGAGAGCATCAAGTAAGAATAACGAACTACACGCGAAAGACAATTTTGATCCTGTTTGTTCAATTACTTTTACGATTTCTTCAATTTTACCTATTTCAGTTGAGTTAGATTTTATTATCATCTGGTTTTCTTCAGGCATAATCGAAATTTTGGCGATATTAGCTCGTTCCTCTTTAGCAATTAAGGACACTCGATCAACAGCTCCATATAATTGTTTATATGGCACAGTTACTTTTATTTCGAAATTTACCGGTATAAATGCCGCTACATCTGGATATGTTCCCTCAAGAAGGCGTGATTGGAACGACATTCCTTGGCTTTGGAATAATATTTGGTTATTTGTAATGCAAACTTCAATTTCTGCAATACTTGAATCTACTATTTTAGAAAGTTCTGATAAACTTCTTGCTGGTATTGTTATATTAAAATTAGCTAAACTTTCGTGATTCAAATGGACATTTCTTTGAGATAATCTAAAACTATCAGTTGCAGTACATGCTAGGATTCCTGAACTGTATTTAAAGTTAACACCAGTTAGCGTTGGTCTTGATTCACTAGTTGCAACTGAAAATATAGTTTGATTAACAATATTTTTAATTTCTATAGTTGGAATTGTAAATTGGTGCCAAACATTAGAAAGTTCTATTTGCGGATAGTCTTCTGCAGGTAGTCCTTTTAAAGTGTATTCACCTTTATCACTTCTAATTAATATATCAGAATCTTCGAAAGTATTTATTTCGATTGTATCTGTTTCAAGTTTTTTAATAATTTCGTAAAAATATTTTCCAGGAATGACAATTCCTCCTGGTTCATAAACTTCGATTAAAACATCTCTTCCATTTTTTGTTTCTATTTCGATTGGTAGAAAATTATTAATTGTGATATCTGAATCACTCGCTGTTAATGATAATCCTTCATTTGTAGTTACAAATTTTATACCTGTGAGAATTTGCAGAGTTGTTTTTGTAGGTAAAGCTTTTGTTACGTGATTTAATTTTGAAATTAGGGCTTGACGATTGATTTTAATCTTCATGGATTATATCCTCCTATTTTAGATAAACATTTTTTTCAAGGATTTTACAGCAGATGCTAGTTCGCTATTTTCTTTCATTTGTTTTTCAATCTTTTTACAACTATGCATTACAGTTGTATGGTCGCGCCCACCGAATGAGTCGCCAATTTTAGGATATGAACTTTCTGTTAATTCACGCATAAGATACATAGCTACTTGGCGCGCTAATGCTATTTCCTTTTTACGCTTTTTTGAAATGACATCTAGAGTTGAGATTCCATAATAAGATGCAGTTTCTTTTATAATATTTTTGACATCTACACGTGAAGTTCTTTTTTCTTCTTTTATTAATTGTCGTAAAGCGTCATTTGCAAGCTCTATAGTAAATTCGGAATTATTGATAGTCGCATAAAATATTAAACGTTTTAATGCGCCTTCTAGTGTTCGTACATTACTATGAAATTTTGTTGCTATAAATTCTAGAACTTCCTCAGGAAAATCTTCAGGAGATATATTTTCACCAGATAGTTTGCGTTTCATGATATCGATTCTTGTTTGAGTATCAGGTGTTTTAATGTCGGCTTGCATACCCCATTCAAATCTAGAAGTTAGACGATCCATCATATCTTTTAATTCGGATGCTGGACGGTCTGATGTTATTATAATTTGTTTATTAGCATTATGGAGTTCGTTAAAAGTATTAAAGAATTCTTCTTGTGTTTGTTCTTTTTTGGCTAAAAATTGAATGTCGTCAATTAATAAAACATCAACTTCACGATACGTTTTTTTAAATTCATCAAAGTTTTTTTTCATAGTTGCAATGCGATAATCATCAACGAATTTTTCTGAAGTACAGTATAGTATTTTAGTATTTGGATTATTATCAAGCATTTGGTTTCCGACAGCTTGCATTAAGTGTGTTTTTCCAAGACCTACTCCACCAAATAGATAAAATGGATTCGCAACCTCCGCAGGTCGATCTGCAACTTGCAGGGCCATCATATATGCTAATCTGTTACTTTTTCCTGCAACATACCTATCAAATGTGTAAGTTGCATTTAAATTTCCTCGGTAATAATTATGAATATTAGGGTCTGCTTCAATCAAACTGTATTTTTGTTGTTGTTTTTCAATATACTCAGGTGTTACGAATTTCAATTCTAATGCTTCACCAGATAATTCATCTAGTACTTCAGATATATCATGGATATAAAACTTATCTAGCATAAAACGTTCATGCTCATTAGTTACTGCTACAAATACTTTATTTTCTCTTTTATAGGCTTTTTTGGGTGAAGATAATGTCATTTCAAATGACTGTTCAGCCATTGACAACTTCATCTGTCCGACGACTTTATCCCAAATATTTTGAAATTCCTCCACGAAGGCGACCCCCATTACATATTTTTCTTTAAATTTTAAAATCATTAATAAAAAAATGATTAAGTTTTCCACAATTATAACACATTATCAAACAAAAATCGAGCTATTTTGCGAAATAATCAAAAAAAAAACGTACTTTTCAACAAACCAATATTTTTTTCTATTAGTTCTTAAAGTTTTGTCTTTGTTTTATAAAATTGAAAAGGAATTTCAAATTATGAAAGAAAAAGTATTATTTTCTTTATTTTAAAAATGAATTGGAGTATAATAAAAAGTGAAGTTGAGTGTGTCTTCTTCCGAAGAAATCTTGAGGGGGGATAAATTGCTATGGGCAATTAATGAACCTCGAGAGATTATCAAGGAAGAAACGAAACGTAACTAGATTACTCAAAAAGTGAAGATGAGTGTGTCTTCTTCCGAAGAAATCTTGATATTAAAATCAATGTTTATATTAAATGTTTTAAAAGGTTGTGTACCATGAAAAAAAAAATGTTATTTATCGTTAATCCTGCTTCTTCTGGTGGACGTACACTTGAAAGATTTAAAAATAATTCACCTTTTATTGATAATTCTGGAATTCAATATGATGTCTTTTACACAAAATGTCAAGGTGATGCTATTCAAATCGCAAAAAAGGCAACTAGAAGTAAAGATTATCGAACTATAATATCAGTTGGAGGTGACGGTACTGCAAATGAAGTAATAGGGGGAATGATTAAAGCAAAAATTCCTCATGATCAAATGCCAGATTTTACGATTTTTCCTTCAGGAACAGGTTCTGATACAGTTAGGACTCTTGGAATCCCAAAAGAAATTACTAGTTTTATCTCAATGCTAAAAACACATCAATCACAAATTTATGATGTAGGATGTGCTACTTTTACAACTATAGATGATGTTAAAAATAATCGTTTTTTCATAAATGCTTGTGATGTCGGAATCGGAGCAACTGTTGCAAATACCGTTAATACGATGAATAAAAATACAGCTCAACAAACTGCAAAAAGTAAATATTTTCGTTCTATTATCGAACAAGTCTTTCGGTTTAAAGCATTTGATGCTGATTATATTTGTGATGGACATACTTATTCTATAAAAAATACCGTTATCGTTGCAGTATGTAATGGAATGTTTTTTGGTGGTGGTGTGAAAATATCTCCTTTATCGAAAATGAATGACGGTTGTTTTGAACTATTTGCAACTGAAAATGTATCTAAACCCGGTTTGCTTGGAATAGTGTCAAAGATTTATTCTGGCGGACACATCGGTCATCCAAAAGTTAAATTTGCTCATAGCAAAAGATTTGAAATAAAATTAAAACAACCCCAATTACTTGAAACTGATGGTGAAGTTCAAGGAGTCGTTAAAAATGTTATTTTCGAAGTAGTGCCAAATGCAATCAAAATACTTACTTAAAATTATAAACAACGATAACAACAAAAACATCGACATTGATATCCATTTTCAATGCTTCCAACAAAGTATCCATAAGATTGTAAAATTGCACTTGCTCGATTACTTAAATTTCCATGAGAGCATATCAAATAGTAGTGATTTTCTCTTGATAAATATGATTCTGGATACATCATTAATAAATCATAAGGGATATTTATCGCACATTCACAGTGACTCAATGCAAATTCTTCGGGGGTTCTTATATCAATAAGGTGAATTTCTTTTTGGTTTTGACCCAGATAAACTGGAAGTGTAATATTTGGTAGCATAAACGCTCATCCCCCTCTTTTTATTTTAATCTCTTTAATATATGCTCTAGGTGGTGTAAAGTTGCATGAATAATTCACTTGCTAAAATTTATTCACAAAATTCTATAATCGGCGTAATCCCAAATAATGCGTCCGATTATTTTTGGTATATCGATATTACAAATGAACCAATTGGAATTTGTAAAAACATCTCAGAATCGGAAAAGAAAATACTGGATTTGCATTACACATCCATTAATATAAAAAAAACACATGACATTGAAAAATTGTTGTGGTTAAATTTTTTAACTAATAAAAATCAATCGACCCAACCAAATAATAATTTTTCATCACATGTTAATTTTTTATTTTTTTATCATGATTTGGAGGTTCAATTAAGGCAAGAATTTGAGGCATTATTTACAAGTTTTAATCCAAATTTACTCGTACTTTTTTTAGAAGCGAATTATGGAGTTTGTATTGATGTAAAACCTGCGGATAACCAAGAAGATATTGCCGATTTTTTACAAGCGACTAAAGAAGATTTCTCGAACGAATTGCAATTTTATCAAACTCATACATACGAATTTAACCAATATCTCTCACAAAAATTTTTAAATGAATTTGAAGTGTTTAAGCGATTTAAAAAAGACCATCTTGTTTTTATTAAACCAAAAGACTTATTTATAAATTATCTCGTTTCAACCGAAGTGGTTTCTGAGTTTCCGATATTTGGTGATTGGTTTTTAAGTTTGTTAACTCTTGATGCTGAGCTTCTTCTTGTAGTAAAAACTTATTTAGAAAATGGATTTAATGTTACAACAGGGTCGAAAATAATGCATATGCATCGTAACACTTTCATGAATAAACTCGATCGTTTTATTGAAATAACAGGGCTCGATGTTAAAAACTTTGATGAAGCGGCAATCGCTTATTTATTAATGCATTTGAGAAGGGATGTTTAATATGAAAAAATATTTTGATTTGATTATAGCGTTTACTCGCGCGGGAATTTTAGGATTTGGCGGTGGCGTCGCATGTTTACCTCTGATTAAAAGAGAAGTTGTGGATAATTATAAATGGCTCAAAGATGAAAATGAATTTGCTGAAATTGTCGGCATCAGCAACACTTTACCTGGACCTATAAATACTAAAATGGCGGGATATGTTGGCTATAAAGTAGCTGGAATTCTTGGTGCAATTATTGCTGTATGTTCAACTATTTTACCTTCAGTAATCGCATTAATCCTCCTTCTTGAAACTTTAACTAGGTTCCGACAATACAGAGTTGTAATAGGAATGCTTCAAGCAATTGTTCCAGTTGTTGGTGTGATGCTAGGAATTATGGCTTGGCAGTTTATCAGCTCCGCAGCAAAAGATTTAACATGGATAAAGACTTTCGTGCAAGTGGGAGTTGTTTTTATACTGGTAGGTACTTTTAATCTCCATCCCGCTATCGTAATAGCAATTCTCATTCTTTTAGCATTTATAATGCCTGTTAAGAATAAAAAGGAAGTGAAATAATGGCAGGAATTATTGAATTACTTGAAATTTTTTGGGTTTTTTTTATAACAAATATTTTAGGTTATGGTGGCGGACCGGCAACAATTCCACTTGTTGAACATGAGGTTGTTAGCAATTATGGATGGATGACAGAATCTCAATTTATTGAAATGCTTGCAGCAGGAAATGCTCTTCCAGGTCCTATCGCAACGAAAATGGCTGGTTCAATAGGATTTTATCAAAGTGGTATTTTAGGCGTGATTGTTGCATTAATCGCAACTGTAGTTCCATCATTATTTCTGAAAATAATATTGATGAATTTTTTATTAAAACATAAAAACTCTAAACAAGTAAAAAGGATGGCTCTTTATATAAAACCAGCCGTAGCTGTATTGCTTGGATTAATAGTAATACAAAATTTTACTGTATCGATAAATAATATGGGAATTATCCACTTAATCGTTTTAATATTAAGCTCCTATTTCTTATTAGAAAAGAAAAAAATTCACCCCACAATTGTTATAGCTTTAGCGCTAGTTTATGGTGGAGTGATGGGTTACTTTATTTATTAAATTGGTCACTAATTATGTGACTTTTTTTAAAAAATTTAAATTATCAGTAGTTACAAAACAAATTTATGTTGTTAATATTTTAGATATTGATTCAATACACACTTGCAAACTACGCAAATCATTTTCAAAATCCACAATATATAATGCTTCTTTAATTTTATCATCCTTTATGTAACTAAAAAATTCACAGAAATCACCTGTTGAAATTCCAATTTCCATCCTCATATCTTTGATAAAAATATACTTATTAATCATATGTATTAAATTTTCACGCGCTTGTTCCAATTCAACAAAAATACAAATTTTTACCACCCAATTCCTCCTCCTTAAATGAATTTTTCAATCTAGATACAATAATTATCAATAAATTATTTTATCATTTTTGGAATTCTTCTTTTTAAAAAACGGGAAATTGTTAATCATAATAAATGAAATTGATCAACTTAAGTTCATTACAAATTTGAACATATTTCTTTTAGTACGCTTTCTACTCTACAAAATAATAATTTTATGGTATAATTAGCCCATATGTCTAAAAAAAAGTTAGTAATTACTGATGAAATAAAGGAGCGATTTAATTGTCAAATGAATTATTTAGTGAACAAGAATTAGTGCGACGAACGAAAATGCAAGAGATGTTTGATATGGGGATGGACCCATTTGGGAAAGCATTCAAACGTACACACAAAGCAAATCAACTATTTGAATTATTCGATGGTTTTTCTAAAGATGAACTAGAGGCAAAAGAGGGCGATACTGTTGTAACAATCGCCGGAAGAATTATGACAAAGCGTGGAAAAGGAAAAGCTGGGTTTTCTCATATCCAAGATGTAACAGGGCAAATTCAGTTATATGTGCGTAAAGATGATATTGGTGAAGAGGCTTATGCGTTATTTAATAAAGCTGATCTTGGCGATATTGTCGGAGTTACAGGTGTGATGTTTAAAACAAATGTCGGGGAGTTATCGGTGAAAGTGACAAATTATACTCCACTTGTAAAGGCTCTTCGTCCGCTACCTGAAAAATTCCACGGATTAACTGATATTGAAGAACGTTATCGTCGTCGTTATGTTGATTTAATTATGAATGAGGAATCAAAAAATACATTTATTACTCGTACAAAAGTGATTTCTGCGATGCGTCGTTATTTAGATAATTTAGGTTATTTAGAAGTGGAAACCCCAATTCTTCATACAACTCTTGGTGGAGCAGCAGCACGTCCATTTACAACACATCACAACGCATTAGATATGCCACTTTACCTTCGAATAGCACCTGAGTTATATTTAAAAAGATTACTCGTAGGTGGTTTGGAACAAGTTTATGAAATAAATCGTAACTTTAGAAATGAAGGGATTTCTACGCGTCATAATCCTGAATTTACCATGATGGAATTGTATCAAGCTTATGGAGACATGGAGACAATAATGGATTTAGTCGAAAATTTAATTTCTCATATCGCTCAAGAAGTTATCGGTAAAACTACTGTAACTTACGGTGATAAAGAGATAAATCTTGGAATTGGTTGGAAACGTTGGCATATGGTTGATGCGATTAAAGAAGTAACAGGTGTTGATTTTTGGCAGGAAATGACTCTTGATGAAGCTAAAGAAATCGCAAAAGCTCACGGTTTAAGTATACCGACGCATTATACTGGCGTAGGACATATTATTAATGAGTTTTTTGAGGAATTTGTAGAGGCTAAGATTGTTCAACCAACTTTTGTCTATGGTCATCCTGTTGAAGTATCTCCTCTTGCTAAGAAAAACGCTGAAGATGGACGTTTCACAGATCGTTTCGAATTCTTTATTGATGCACGCGAATACGGAAATGCATTTACAGAATTAAATGATCCGATAGATCAAAAAATGCGATTTGAAGCACAACTTAAAGAAGCAGAACTTGGTAATGATGAAGCAACAGAAATGGATATTGATTATATTGAAGCGTTAGAATATGGAATGCCACCTGCAGGTGGACTCGGTATTGGCATTGATAGACTTGTAATGCTTTTAACAAACTCACCTTCAATTCGCGATGTATTGTTATTTCCGACTATGCGTAAAAAATAATTTCCAATAAATTAAAGGTGAATAATCACCTTTTTTTGTTACCGAAAATATTATACAACATTTTTTTACAATAATTATATCCCCGATTTGTAGAATTTTTAAATAAATTTTAATTTTTTGTTATAATTTAAAATTTATTAGTTATCAATGTAAAAATTTCTGAATATACTTTATTAAATAGATTTTATTATTAAAGGACTGTTGGTGGTAAAATGTCCGATAAACTAAGTGATGATTTCGAGTTAGAAATTAATGGTGCGTCAGGTTCACGTCGTAAAGATGATGAAGGTTTTTTGCGTGCGACGATTTTAGAAGATAGCTGTATAAAAAACCATAATTTGACTTCAATATTACAAAGTTTGACGATGCCCATTTTTGTTGATTTCCCGATATTTACCCAAAATACTCCATTGAAAGGCTGCGATTTTAAAAGATCTTGTGAGTACCAAGATTTGCTTGATAAATTAATTTTAGACATTGATGTTAATAATGGATTCCGTTCTAAAAATGAGCCGATAAATTATGGAAGCGACTCGGTTGAAGAAATCGGTCCAGATGATTTTCAAAAAGATTTATTTAATCCTTATTTTTGGGATAGAAGTGTTGTTGTTAATTATTTGCGACCTGATGGGAGTGAGTTGGACTCTGCTGATGCGTTTTCGCTTTTAAATTATGATCTTTCTGCTGATGAGGTGCCTTCGTGGAGTAAGCCGATTCCGACGCCAAAAAATTTTGTTAATATTATTGATAATCGGTGTGATGTGACTCAGTTAAAATATATTGATAGTAATCATGCGACGATTTTAAATGATTCTGAATATTTTGCGCAGATTTCTCCTTTAAGATTGCAGAGTTTTGATGAACTTTACCCTTTTTCATTACATATTGATGAGGAATTAGATGAAATAGATGAAGAAGAAAATATCATTCCTGTAAACTGCGATTTTTCTGGTGAAGAGATTTTTCAACCCAATGTTGCATCCTTTACAATAGATGAAATTCCCGAAGAACCTCTTATTTATGACAACGGGATAAATGAGCAAATCCATATAAAACCCCAACTTCTACTTGATGCGGAAATAGTTCATCCAATTGCGACACCAGTCACTTTTATAAAAAGCAACACCGTCCCGCATCAATTTAAAAATTTCCGTCAATTTGAAACAGTGGATATTTTTTACCAACTAGCTGAAATTCTGAAACAGGTTCATTTAAGAAAAATTGAATTTTTGGAGGCGCAAAGTGAAAATAAAAACAATGATCAATTATATGAAATTCCGGTTTCGAGTGTTCAAATTCAAGAGAAGGTGGAGGAAGAAAATAACCCGGCTCAAGAAAGATTTTTTTATGATTTACCAGCGCAGTTCCTTGAGGTTAAAAAAGATAGCTTTATTGAAGAAAATCAAAGTTTAGAAGATGTGGTGCTAGATTTAAAAACTCAATCAAGTGGCGATTTTGAGTTTACAGGTCAGATGTATTTTGATCAACCTGTTTATCGTTTGCATTACGAATTTGAGTTACATCCTTCTCCATTTGTTGCCTATCGCGTATATTTTCCTAGTTGTAAACCGTTAATCCAATATGAGACTGTTAATTTATTAGATTTTATTCCAAAAGAATCGGTTAAAGTTACGGATATTGTAAATTATGGTGGTAGTCTTTATTCAAATCTTACTAATACTATCTTACCCTTGCCGTTGAAAGAGAATTTTAATCATAGCATATGTTGTTTTTTGAGTGTTGACGAATTCGGATTTCTCTGTTTAAATCTTCACACGAATGCGTTGGTAGGTAATATTTCTGGTCGTCTATGGGCTGAAGTAACAAAGATATAATTTAATCATTAAAAAAGAATCATTTCCTATTATAACTGTAGGTTAATGATTCTTTTAAAATTTATTCTTTGAATTCAAATTCAAATTCTAAAACGCGTATTGTATCTCCGTCAATAGCTCCAAGTTCCCGTAGCTCTGCATCGACTCCAAGATTTCTAAGGGTTCTTGCAAAACGTTGTACTGATGCTTCTTGTGCGAAGTTAGTTTGATGGACAATTCTATTAATTGCCGGACCCGTAACTGTAAGTATTCCGTCGTCTGCTTTATGGATTGTGTATTGCGCTTCTTCTGGTTCGTATTTGTAAAGAATTGTTTGTTCCATTTCGTCTTCATCGTATAAAGGAAATTCTGGTGTTGTTGCTAGATAATCTGCGGCTTTGTATAATAATTCATTAATACCATCTCTAGTTGCCGAAGAAATTGGAATGATGTGTGTATTATCGATTTGTTCTTCATCCATTTCTGCAAAAAGTTGTTCCTTGAAAAATTCTAATTGTTCATCTGCTCCTGGAAGATCCATTTTGTTAGCAACGATAATTTGCGGACGTTCCATAAGTTTATACTTGTATTGTGCGAGTTCGTTGTTAATTGTTAAATAATCGGTAAAAGGATCTCGTCCTTCACTTCCTGACATATCGATTACATGTAAAATTACACGTGTTCTTTCAATATGGCGTAAAAATTGATGTCCAAGTCCAGTACCACTACTTGCGCCTTCAATTAAACCAGGTAAATCAGCCATAACAAATGATCTTCCATCAGGCACTCCTACAACACCGAGATTAGGAACAAGTGTCGTAAAGTGATAGTTAGCGATTTTTGGACGAGCTGCAGAAACAACCGAAATAAGAGTAGATTTTCCAACACTTGGATAGCCAACAAGACCAACATCTGCGAGTAATTTTAATTCAGCTCTAATCGTTAACTTTTGACCCGGTTCACCATTTTCAGCAAGTTCAGGAGCGGTATTTCTAGGTGTAGCAAAGCGAATATTACCACGTCCACCTCGTCCACCTTGAGCGATAACTTTACGCTGTGATACGTCAGTTAAGTCAGCTATTACTTTACCAGTTTCATCATTATAAATTACTGTACCAACTGGAACACGAACAATTAAATCATCAGAATTTTTGCCATGACAACTCTTAGCCATCCCATTTTCACCGTGTGAAGCTTGTAAGACTTTACTATAACGTAAATCAAGTAGTGTTGATAGTCCTTCATCGACTACAAAGACAACTGATCCACCGTGTCCACCATCTCCACCCGCTGGTCCACCTTTATCAATATATTTTTCTCTTCTAAATGCAACTGAACCATTTCCACCGTTACCAGCTGCAACTTTTATCTTAACTTGATCGACAAACATCGTATCGACCTCCTTTTAAACTAAAACACTTCCCACTAAATTTAAAAATTTTATTTTTAAGTTGTTAAATACCGAATAAAAAATTATCTGCACCTATATTATAGTGTCCCATATTTATAAATTAACATACAACTTATTAGTTTAGTTAGAAAACTAAACTACACAAATAAAGCCCCGAAATCAATATTCGGGGCAACATTTAATCTTATTCAGCAATTGCATAAACAGAAACTTTTTTCTTGTCACGTCCTAAACGTTCAAAGCGTACGATTCCGTCAACTGTAGCAAATAATGTATGATCTTTACCCATTCCAACACCTTCACCTGGGTAGATTTTAGTTCCGCGTTGACGATAGATAATCATTCCTGCTCTTGTAGGTTGTCCATCTGCTCTTTTTGCTCCAAGACGATTTGATTCTGAATCACGACCGTTTTTTGTTGAACCTACACCTTTTTTCGATGCGAAAAATTGTAAATTTAAAGTTAACATAATGTAATCCTCCTTGTTGGTATACTGGTTAATTTTAGTAGTTTTTAAAATAAAAGATTACTTAAACATCACCAATTTATAATATTTAGATATCCATAACGACTGACAAATATTCATCATTTTCACGTTCAATTGTTTCAAGAGAAACGATTAAACCGTAAATTAAAGCATTCATATCCTCATCAGTCTCACGGGTATCAACGCGTAAGTAACCATCGCTTAATTTAACTTTTGATTCATCAAGACCGAGTCCGATTAATGCATTAGTTAAGCCAAACACAACTGCACTTACACCAGCGCAAACTAAATCACGCCCAGGTTCTGCACTCATTGCATGCCCTGAAATTTCATAGGCAC
>JGI24703J35330_11748612_pt1 | contig 22092 bp, 20 predicted proteins | sample TergutNt197P1_FD_35330 | JGI IMG/M metagenome (IMG submission 35330)
ACCTCGAGGCTCTACGAGCTGTAACTAGACAATAAGAAAAGTGGAAGCGAGTGGGTAAGAGCCGACAAGCAAATGCGGATTACGCGAATAAAATCCTAATTTTATAGCAGGAAATCATTTGACCTCGAGGCTCTACGAGCTGTAACTAGACAATAAGAAAATTGGAAGCGAGTGGGTAAGAGCCGACAAGCAAATGCTGATTACGCGAATGCGAAAACTAGAAATAAATAGGAGGAATTACTTTGAAAAAAAAAATTATATTATTAATATTAACCTGTTCTGTTTTTTTAACAGGTTGTCTAAATCGAAATAGTGATGAAAATCCCATTGATGATGAAATTCAATTGGCAAACTACGTAACACCAGACTATGATGAAGAATATGACGAAGAAGTTGATAAGGACCTAGATAAAGAGAAGGAAGACGAGGTTGTCGAACCAGAGCCCGAAATGGTGAATGCGTTGATTCAACTTGTAGGGGATATTTTACTCCATCCAAGATATACAGGCTCTGTTGAAACTGCTCGTACCGGACCAGATACATTTAATTTTCATCCTTTTTTAGAACATATTGCACCTTATATTGTTGGTGATTTGGCGATTGCGAATATGGAAACTCCTGTAGATGTTATGGGTGGGAATCAAGATTTGTCGACTTTTCCTTTTTTTAATGTGCCATTTGAGATTTTGCCTGCGCTTGTTGATACCGGTTTTAATCATCTAGTGACGGCGAACAATCATTCTTTTGATCGAGGGTTTGGTGGTTTGGTGGCAACGGTTGATAATATCGCGAAAGCTGGTCTTACGCAGACTGGGATGTATGTTGACCGAGCGGCGTTTGATGAACTCACGATTAAAGATGTTAATGGGATTAAAGTCGGGATTATCGCTTATACGGATTCTGTGAACGGTCTTGAGTCCTTTGTAACAGATGATCAACGTGAGTTTGCGGTTCGGAGATTTCGTTCACATGTACTTGATGATGTTGAAAGAATGGCTGTAAATATAAGTCGTTTGCGTGATGCGGGAGCTGAGTTTGTGATTTTATCTGTTCACTGGGGAGCAGAATATGTTGACGAGCCAACTCAAATGCAAAGACTCGTGGCACGTGCGTTAGTTGATGCAGGTGCCGATGTTATTATGGGTAATCATGCTCACGTAGTGCAACCAGTCGAATGGCACGAGCGAGAAGATGGATCAAGAGGTTTTATTATATACTCACTAGGAAATTTCTTGGCGGATCAAACTAGATTAACTGCACCATCAATCGATGCACAAATTAACTCAGGACATGGCCGCACACAATACGGAAAAATTGTAAATATAAATATCGAACGAGATAATAGCGGCACTGTCTCAATTGTAGATGCAAATATTATCCCTACTTTGACGATGCGTGATTATGGAGGTAATACGTTAAGATTTGTGGATGACGTAACCGTGCTTCCAATTTTCGATGCAGAACTGCCCGACTTCGTGTCGTATGAACCCACTCGAAACTGGGGCCGAGTTGCATATGAGCATGTTACAAGAATCGTTGGACGCGAATTTATATTAGGTCGTGAAAATGAATAAATGAAATCCTAATTATTATTATCGGAAAACCCGATATTAAATAATTAGGGTTTTTTAATTTTAATTTTCGCGTTTTATTATTTTATTTAACGATATATTTCGCATTCTATAATATCAACAAATATTCCATTATTTTAATTTGCATTCTATCTTTTTAGAACAAACTAAAATTTAAGAGTGCGTTCTATTCGAGGCATTTATGAACTTTATATTCGGATAAAAAAAGGAAATGAGGATAAAAAAAGGAAATGAGGATAAAGATCGCGATGTATCGTTAGATTCTCGTTCTATCGAGATAGATTCCCATCTATTGTAAAGCTTAAGAAAATTTGGTGGTTTGAATTTCGACTTTTTTGATTTTTTCGAAGTTTTACGAAAATTGGACTGACTGAATTTCGACTTTTTTTATTTTTTAGAATATTTACGAAAATTTCATAATCGGAATTTCGACTTTTTTAAATTTTTAGAATATTTACGAAAATCCTCCATTCTACTTTAATAGACCATTTCGAAAACCGTAATTACTGTACAATACGATTAAATTTTTATAAAAAAGACATCTCGATTGAGATGTCCTATGCGTTGGTAACAACGATCAAAAGAATTTATTTCATTATTCAGTGTAATTATCAAAATAGCCTTGGATATAAACCATTGGAGTTCCTTTGTCACCAGATCCGCTAGTTAAATCACATAAAGATCCGATAAGATCAGTCAATTGTCTAGGAGTAGTACCTTGTGAAGCCATATCTCCCACAAGATTTTCACCTTTATTAGTTATTCGATTTTTTATCGCTTCTTGAAGTTCTATACCAGACAAATCTTTAAAATCATTGTCAGCGAGATACTTTAATTTCACTTCGTTTGGAGTACCGATTAACCCTTTTGTAAAGGCAGGTGAAACAACAGGGTCAGCAAGTTCCCAAATATGTCCTTGAGGATCTTTAAATGCCCCATCACCATAAACCATCACTTCGATTAATTTTCCAGTCTGCTCGAATAATTTTGATTGCACTTCCTCGACGAAATCTTGACAATCATGAGGAAATAATTTTACATTCTCTTCATCCGATTTGTTCGACCCGAGCAACCCAAAACGCTCATTAAATCCACTACCATCCACAGATTTTGATAAAACGTCAGCAAGTCCAATTGCACGATTTGCTCCATTTTCTGTTAGTTGTTTTAAGGTTCTTTTGTAAGAATGAATATCACAAGCTAGGACATTTTTAGTATAGTCGAGTACCATTCGAGAATGATTACCAAAAATTATCTCAGCTTCACATCCTTCTGACTCTATGATTTTTTTGTAAAAGTCTACATAATCAACCCCAGTAAATTCATGGACATTATCTCCAAAAAGTTTACGATATTCATCTAGGGTTAACATATCTTGAAAAGGATTAACACCAGCTTCATCAATTTGATCAAACGTTAATAATCTATTTCCAACCTCATCACTTGGGTATCCGAGCATTAATACGATTTTTTTGGATGACCGGGCGATTCCTCGAAGTGCTGTTGAAAAACGATTGCGTGACAAAATAGGGAAAATCACACCAATAGTTTCTCCACCTAATTGTTCTTTAACATCTTTAGCAATAGCATCAATACTTGCATAGTTTCCTTGTGCCCTAGCTACAATAGACTCTGTTATTCCAATGACATCTTTATTTCTAAGTTCGAAATTGTCATTTTTTGCCGCATGTAATATCGTGTCCACAACAATTTGTGTTAAATCATCTCCTTGTCTGATGATAGGACACCTAAGTCCGCGAGCAATCGTTCCTACGCTTCTTTGCATTTAAGACACCTCGTTAGAAAAAAGTATTTGTTACTTTTATATTATACTTGATTTATCCTTATTCAATCAATATGAAAATGTTTTTTAATTAGAAGTTTGATTTACCCACGTATTTATTATAGCTAACAGTTCTCTTGGATAGTTGCGATGCCAAGTAAAAAACGGAGTTTGCGCTGGATAACGATTTGGATTTATACTGAGGTATCTAGCTAAAAAACTAGAACGATATTGATGAAAATTATTTGTTATTATTACAGAAGTGAAACCGTTTGGAAAATGATTTTCTAATATCTCAATTGCAAACTTGAAGTTTTCAAAAGTGTTGGTTGATTTATCCTCAAGTAATACCTGCGACTCGGGTATCCCATTCTCAATCAAAAAATTTGCCATTGCCCTTGCTTCAGATATCGTCTGGTTTATACCTAGTCCACCACAAACAATAAATATTGAATCAGGATTTTTTTCAAAATAACTAACTGCTTGAAGAAGCCTGCGATTTAAAATAGGTTGAATTTCGTCGTTCACAAGCCCTGCACCTAAAACGAAAACTACATCTTCGTTAAAATCGGTGGTTTGAATTGAACCATAAATCCCAAAAGCTAATATATTGAAGACTGGAATCATAAAAATTGCAATTACGACTGAGTTTAAAATTTTTCTGTTCATTTGATACATTAAACCATGCATAATTAAAATAACAGCACCGATTAAATAAAGAAATATAACGATTGGAACCGGCTGCCGTGCTGTGATGTCAGCGGCTAAAATTAGTAAAAAAATACCTAAAACAAGATAGAATTTTTTCATGAATAACTCTCCTCACATAGAATTTATTATACCATCTTACAAGAAAAAAAACCAGCTTTATTTGCTAGTTTTAATTAAAAGGGATTAATCGATAAGGAGAGCTAGATTGGAGTGGGTAGGATTGATCTGCTAAAATCATGAAAGTTTGCCTCTGGTCGTTTTCATCTGTAAAGGAAATTCCGTTTCTAGGAAAAGAGTGTGATTCGTGACCGTTTAAACGTAGAATCTCGCCCGGTAATAAAGAAAAATCAAGAGTCTGACTATTATATATATCCAGCGTATCCTCAAGAGATAAGAATAAAATTTCAATATCTCGAATAACAGCGTTTGTTTGAATTACTATTTGTCCACTGAGATTTTCATTTAAAGTAAATTCATGAACACGGTTGAACGTATCTAAAATTGGTAGTTGTTCATCAAATAGACGCGCAACGATGATACTCATTTCATCTTCAATTTCGGACCATCTTATATTTGATGTTGTAGGTTGTAAATATAAAATTTGTCCTGTGTGGATAATTGTATCTTCACCAAGTGCGTTAAGAAATTGGATCATCTCGATCGAAACTCCATATTTTTGGCTAATGGAAAATAGAGTATCACCTAGAACGACTGTGTGATAAACAGGCTCATCTATATCCGGAATTTCTGTATTGTCAACAAAATCAGCTGGCTCAAAAGCAAACCAATGAAGTTCACTGTCAAAAGCATTGATATTAAAATGATAATAATGACTAACTCCCGACTTATCTACAAACGAAAAACCAACTCGAGGAAACGAGACTCCAGGCCAAATAAATCCACTAATAACAAGCGGCTCCTCAAATATCACAGGCCCAATCAAATGACGCGAATGAATAACTATTTGATCATGATAAACCGGCGTATCAAGGCCGAGCAAAGTAAAATCTGATACTTCATGTGTAAAACTAAATACAACATTATCCCCAAATTCAGACTGCAAATCGTATCGATTGAAATTCATCAACTCAGACAACTCATTTTCTGATAGAATTTCAATTTTCATCTCAAACTCCACATTCAAACCTAAAGGAGCGTCATCTTCATCTAAAATATCACTTTCCTCATCGGCAGACACTAGTTCTGGATAAGTTACATATGACGGAACATATTCTTCTTCAACTTCACAACCTAAAAGAATAATAGCAGAACATAATATTGTAAATAGCAAGAAAATTTTTTTCATTTTAGTATCCCCATTCAACTTAGTTTTTTATAAATTATTATAATTATATTATAGCAAATATTTATTATTTTTTTACGGTTGAAGTGGGGAATTGTTGTGGCAAATTTAAATGAAATTAATCAAATTGGTCAATATGCTATTAAGGAATCAGATGTGTTACCTCATTAACATGAATTACTCCATTGTAAGGCGATTCAAAAATTGTGAAAACACGGGTAAATCCATAAGCAATAAGATTCCAAAAATTAAGAAATAAAATATAAACAGATTTTTTTTAATCATTTTTATCACTCCTATTCAAATGCAAATTGTTATATGAATGATTATACCATAATAAACCGTTTTTTTTAATTTTTTAGATAAAACGCTTAAAATATTATTTTAATAAAATTCATAAAATTTTCAGTAATAACCTTCGTTTTGAAAATTTTTCTTGTATTTTCTATCATTTTATGGTATACTAGTACTACTGATTTTTGAAAGCGAGGAATATCAAATGCGTGTAGGATTTACTTTAAGATGTGAAGTATGTAAAGAAGAGAATTATATCTCTAAGAAAAACAAACGTAATACTCCTGATCGTTTAGAAGCGAACAAGTATTGCCCACGTTGTCGCAAGTCGCAACCACATAAAGAAAAGAAATAATAAGCGAAATAAAACCCCTCTTCAAAATAGTGGGGTTTTTTATATTTTTGGTTTTAAATCATAATGTGATTACTCGATCCGCTAACAAAGTTAAATTTGAATCATGAGTAACAACAATTATTGTTTTGCCACTGTCATTCATTTTTTTTAAAAGATCGTAAATTATTTTTTTATTTTTTTCATCAAGATTGCCAGTGGGTTCGTCAGCAAATATGTAATCACAATTTTTTAAATATAATCGAGCTATTGCAACTCTTTGTTGTTCTCCTCCAGATAGCTGGTATATTTTCTTGTCTAAATAATCATTATTTAAATTCACAAAACGAAGAGCTTCTTTCATTAAAGATTTTTTATGTTTTGACCGATTATATTCAAGTGAAATCAACAAGTTTTTCTCGACAGTCAAATTTTCTATCAACGCAAAATTTTGAAATAAATAACCAATTTTTTCTCGCCGTAATTCCATAAGTCGTTTATTACTAGGATTTGTTTCATTCTCAATTGTAATATTTCCACAGTCTGGTTTTTCTAACAATCCTATTATATTTAACAATGTAGTCTTACCTCGTCCCGATTCTCCAACAATTGCTAAAAATTCTGATTTTTCTACTGTCAAATTGAAGTCTTTAAATATGATTTTATTATCGAAAGATTTCGTAATATTTGAAACTTTCAGCATTTTATCTTTCTCCTTTTAAAATTATAGAGTAGTGTTTTTTCAATAAAATTGATTGAAAACATAACGTAATTAATATATCAAATATAACTGTAATAGTTAAAATTTTTAGTACGTAAAATCCATAAATGTAATAAGAAAAAATTATAATAACTATCATCAGTGTGGAGTAATTTAACCAATAATTTAAAAGTTGTTTTCCTTTACTAAACCCTGATATAAATTTGTAAAATATTTCATATTTATTATTATTAAAATATATTGAAATAACATTAAAAGTTAAAACAGCACAAGTAAGTGATAATATAATAATTTGTATAAGTGTATGAAATCTGCGTTCCTGTAAGTTTAAAATATTCATTCTTATATTGCTGTATAAAGATTCAATATTTAAAATTTGACTTTCTAAATCGTTTCTATATACGAATGGAAATATTTCTTGAAAAGGATTATTTGTATAAGATTTGAAAAATAAACTGTGAGTCACCCCTGATGCTATATATGATTTTGTAGCTATTGGCCCAGAAAGCAATATTGTTATAGGATCTTCAATAAAATTAAAATTTGATGTTTGAACATTTTCATTAAATGAAAAATAATTTTGTTCATTAGCGACTTCTATGAAATTTATATAATCTGCATCTGAATATAAAGACAAAAAAGTCTTCTCGATTTCCTCTTTTAAATCAAAATGCGAATTTGGTATCAAAATATTTATAGTATTACTATCATTTATTATGTAATTTTCGACATGATTCCCTTGTTTTGTAAAGATTGGATTTAAGACAAAGTAGCTTGGACTAACTGTTATATTTGGAATTCTATTTAATAAATGTGGCTCAAAATTTGGTGGAAAGGCTTCGAAACTAGCAGTTACTCTCATATTTGAAGTATCAATAAAAAAACCATTTCCATTTATTGTCAAATCATAATAAAAATATTTTTTTTGATTATCAAAGCGATTAATATCATTAAAATTCGCTATTCTTCCTCCCGCAACGATAATTCGATGTATATTTTCAGTCATTTCCCACTTTTCATGACGGTTTATTTCGAAGGTAATAAAATTATTATCCTGTAAGAGATTGTAAATTCTAACCGATAGTACTACTATCAAAACTGCTTTACTTAAATAACAAATCAAATATGCTAATTTATAATTTTTTTTTCCATTTAAATCATTTATTAATGTACATCTAAAATTTAATATTATGTTTACTATCAAAAAAATTAAAAAATAAAAAATAATAAACCCTGATGTAAAAAAGAGGTTAAATAATAAATGATTTAAAAACAAAGTTCTTGGTATAAAAATCAAGAAAATAATTTGTGTAATTAGATACCCAGATATTAATGATATAAATAATTCTTTAGCATACGAAAAAAATATTTTTTTTTGATTAATTCCATTTATTATTAAAATACTCATTGATCGAGATATATATAATCTTTGATTTACAATAGCAATCGAGATATAAAAAGTAGTAATAAATAATGCGATAAAAAACGAATTTAACTGGATTAAGCCAGTTCCTCTGTCATGGAAACTCATACTATTGAAAACTCTAGATAATCTATTTCTATATTGAAGATCACTAAGTATTTCGTTAACCTCTGAACCAATGATGTATTTTATACTATTTAATATAGTATCATCGTTTGTATTTATAAAATATAAACCATCAAGTCCAAATTTTTGAGGATTTGTTATATTACTAATTATAATTTCATGATTCATCACTATATTTTCTATTATACCTACTTGATTTGCATCACCTGTCTCCATAGTTGAAATAAATTCGTAACTATTATTTTTCGGAAAAACTCCTGAAATAAGTCTAATTGTATTATTTTGAGTTACGTCATTTGTGTATATTAAAGTTTGACCTCAATTTGGATATATTCTTCTATTTACTACTAAATTTTTTTTTGACAAAACTTCTAAGAACATTTCAAATGAGTTAGGATTTTCATTAAATCCTAACATAACACTCGAATTATTTTCGTAATTGATTGCATAAAAATTTGCGTTGCGTGAATAAAAAATTCCATAAATTGATATTATGGTCATTTGAAATAAAAATAAAAAAAATATTATTTTTTTCACTATAATTTCCTCCTAAAAAAAGATAAAGACATAAAGTCTTTATCTTAACAACTCAAGCGTAAGTCCCATCCGGTAACATTCCCACGCGATGCTTCTACCGAATATGCACTAGCAGTAACTCCAGATCTAGCAGTTACCACTACCCTTGAAGCACCATCAGCGATAGCAACACCGCAACCACCTGTACCTATTACTTCCGAAACAATAAATCTAGTTACTTGAGTTGCTGGAGCGTAAGTTCCATGTCGCCAGCGACCTGAAAGGTATACAGCATTTCCACCCGATACATGAACTCGCGCTGAAATGTTTGAAAATGATGACAATGTGTATCTAAATGTCTGAATATCAATGTTACTATTTGCATTAGCATCAATAGGATTGACAAAAACTCCTGAAATCAGCATCAACACTGCACAAACTTTTAGAATATGATTTTTCACAGTTCCCATAATACTTTCAACAATTGTAATTTTATTATATCAGATTAATGTGCGTTTTGCAAGTGTTATTTTTTATTTTTTTTTGTTCAATAAAAAGTCATTTCATCTGAAGTTATCATATCTAAATATTGAGCCTATATTGAATTAGAATTTTATTTTTTACCACCAAGTAATCTTAAACCATTAAGAACAACTAAAATGGTGTTACCCTCGTGGGCAACGACTGCTAAAGGTATAGGAAGTCGAAACAGGAAATTTGAAAGAATTAAAAACGAAATAACTGTTACTGCAAAGATGATATTTTGTTTAATAATTTTATTCATTCGGCGTGAGAGTTTGATAGCTTGTGCAAGACGGGTTAAATCATTTTTCATTAGAACCACATCAGCAGTTTCAAGTGCCACATCAGTTCCTTCACCCATTGCGATTCCGATATTTGCCGTAGCTAGAGCCGGTGCATCATTAATACCGTCACCAATCATCGCAACGACACCATATTTTTTTTGTAAATTTTTCACCGCATCAACTTTTTCATCAGGCAAACACGAAGCCAAATACTCTGTCAATCCTATTTCATCCGCAATAATGCGTGCCGTTTCTTCATTATCTCCTGTAATCATTATTGTAGATATTCCTAGTGCTTTCAACTCATTAATCGCATGAACCGCTTCTTTTCTTACAGTATCCTTTAAAGCTATTGCTGCGACGATGCCTTTATCATCACTTGCGTAGACTATAGTTTTGCCCTCTTTTTGTAAGTTTTCGCCGATTCCATCATAGAATAATTTGGCACGATCCTCAAACAACTCTGCTTTACCTATGGTGTATTTTTTACCGTTTATCGTTCCGATTATTCCAAATCCAACGACGTTTTCAATATCTTGTGGAGCGTCAATTTCAGATCGATATTCTTTTTTTGCATGGGCAATTATCGCGTTTGCTAGTGGGTGTGTTGAATGGCTTTCAATAGCTGCGATATCAGCAATTATTGTTACTTTATCTTCACCATCTCGAACAATAAAATCTGTAACAATAGGTTTTCCTTGTGTTAAAGTTCCTGTTTTATCAAATGCAATTGCTTTAAGGTGGCCCATTTTTTCAAGTTGGACTCCACCTTTAAATAAAATTCCGCTTTTTGCACCATTTGATATCGCTGATAAAATCGCAGGCGTTACTGATGCAACTAAAGCACAAGGTGATGCAACTACGAGCAAAACAATAGCTCTTCTGATAGAATCTCCCCATGTCCAATTAAAGATAAAACTTAAGATGAAAACCAACACTATTGCACCGATTAATACACCTTTTACATATATACCTTCATACTTTTCAAGGAATAATTGAGAAGGTGATTTTTCACTTTGAGCATTTTGTACCATTTTAATAATTTTTTGAAATAATGTTTCTGTACTCGGTTTATTAATTATTACTTCAATTGAACCACGAAGATTTACCGTTCCAGCAAATACTGTATCACCATTTGCTTTTTCTACCGGCATTGATTCTCCTGTTATTGCGGCTTCGTCGATATTTGTAACACCTGTTTTAATTTGACCATCTGCTGGAATTCTATCACCTGGCAAAACTAAAATGACATCGCCTATTTTAAGATCTGCAACTGGTACAACTTTATTTCCCACTTCACTCATTAAAGTAGCGACTTCTGGTTGTAGGTCCATTAAAGCTGATATTTCTTTGTGTGATTTATTGAATGTGTAGGTTTCGAGTGCTCCACTTACAGCAAAAATCGCAATTAACATTGCACCTTCTTCCCAATATCCAATCGCAGCTGCACCAATAGCTGCAATCATCATTAAAAAGTCAACACCGAATTCTTTTTCTTTGATTAATTGTTCAAAACTTTCTTTTGTTTTTAAAAATCCTCCGGTAAGATATGAAAGAATATAACTTCCTATTGCGACAGTCTCTAATTGTACAAAATCAAACACCCATCCCGATATTAAAAATGTACAACAAAGTATTGTGAGAATCATTTCTAGATTTTTTTTTATATTCGTTACCATATCAATTACATCCTTTCTTAAAACGGGCTATATTTCTTTACTCTTTACCCCTATAGGGTATTTAATTGTGTAAAAATTTTTTATATTATGAATTATCCGGATAAGTGGTGTCGATATAGAATACCCCCCACCCGTACTCTATATTATTATAATAGCATTTTAATAATAATTTGTCAACGATAAATTCCCACTTTTTTTAAATATTTATAAAAAATACCAAAACGAATACGTCCTGGCATGAATTAGATTACTATGTGTTAAACCTCTATGTGTGCAGTTATTATATCAAAATCGTGATTTTCACTCTCCCTAATTTTTTTCGCTACATCCCAGTCGAGAGTATTGTACGAGCGGTAAAGATTTAATATCATAATTAGAATAATAGCGTTAATAGAAACCCCGATTACGATAGAAGTTAATACTAGAGCGTGCCCTACGGGGTCAACAGGAAGATATCCGCCATATTCAGCCATCATAGGTGCTACACGTCCTACAGTTGATGTTATTGATATGAAAAACAAAATAATCGCTGTGTCCATAATCCCGACCGAAATTATGCTTATCATCATATTTTTTCGCATAACAAGTCCCGCTACTCCGATAAAGAAAAGAATAATTGTCACGATATCAGTAGATAAATGTTGCATGTTCTCAAGTCCTTTTTATATATTGCCTTCTTATTGTAGCATATTAAATAATTTTGTAAAGTAGTATAGTGTTTTCTAAAAGTTAGTATGGACTTTTTTGTCTAGAATTATTTGGTTGATAAGTTATTTAAGTTAGAATGAGCGTAGGAAAAAACACCTTAGAAAAATCTCCAAGGTGTTTCAATATTATACGTCTAAGTTATAGAAAGATTTAATTCCGTTGTAACGGGCTAAATCTTCAAGTTGTGATTCAATACGGAATAATTGGTTGTACTTAGCAATTCTATCTGTACGTGCAAGTGATCCAGTTTTGATTTGACCAGCATTTGTTGCTACAGCAATATCAGCAATAGTCGCATCTTCAGTTTCACCTGAACGGTGAGAGATTACAGCTGTGTAACCAGCTTTTTGAGCCATTTCGATTGCTTCAAAAGTTTCAGTTAAAGTACCAATTTGGTTAACTTTGATTAGGATTGAGTTAGCTAATCCTTTATCGATACCTTGTGATAAACGCTCAGTGTTAGTTACGAAGAAATCATCTCCAACTAATTGAACTCTATGACCTAATTGCTCAGTCATATATTTCCATCCATCCCAATCATCTTCATCAAGTCCGTCTTCGATTGAGATAATTGGATATTTGTCGCATAATTCAGCGTAGAAATCAACTAATTCGTTAGAAGTAAATTCTTTTCCACCTTCACCAGCTAAAACATATTTACCAGCTTCTTTGTTATAAAACTCAGTAGATGCAACATCCATAGCGATTTTTACATCATTTCCGAAGTGGTACCCTGCATTTTCAACAGCTTCTTTGATTACGCTGATTGCAGATTCATTTGATGGTAAGTTTGGAGCAAATCCACCCTCATCACCAACAGCCGTATTTAATCCCATGTTGTGTAAAACTGCTTTTAAAGAGTGGAAAATTTCAGCTCCCATTCTCATAGCTTCACGGAAAGTTGGTGCTCCAACAGGCATGATCATGAATTCTTGGAAATCAATATTGTTATCAGCATGCTCACCACCGTTGATGATGTTCATCATTGGAGTTGGTAAATCTTTAGCATTGAATCCACCTAAATAACGGTATAATGGTAATCCTGAGTAATCAGCTGCAGCATGAGCGATTGCCATAGATACACCTAAAATTGCGTTCGCACCTAGTTTTCCTTTGTTTGGTGTTCCATCAAGATCGATCATTAATTTATCGATTCCTGCTTGATCACGAACATCCATACCGATGATTTCTGGTCCAATAACGTCATTAACGTTAGCAACAGCTTGTAGGACACCTTTTCCTAAATAACGAGACTTATCTCCATCACGTAATTCAACAGCTTCATAAGCACCAGTTGATGCACCAGATGGTACTAATGCGCGTCCAAAAGATCCGTCTTCAGTTGTTACTTCAACCTCAACAGTTGGATTTCCACGTGAATCTAAAACTTCAATTGCTCTTACACTTTCGATAAAAGACATGAACAAACACTCCTTCATAATTAGTAAGTTAAACTTACATGAGATATATTCCTAATATATCTTAACATAATATGCCCTATTTTAAAATAGTTTTTCTCTATGGAAACGTATTTAATTCTCTTTTTCACTTATAATAATGTTTTCTGAATAAGTTCTTGCGATATATTTGACAAATCGGACCAAACTATATATAATCTTGTGAGGTGATAATTATGAATTGGCAAATTGCAAAACTTATAAAAGAATCAACCAATCGCATTGAAATTGATGAATGTGTTGATTTTACAGAAGCAGTAAAGAAAAATCCAGATATCCGTCGCATGAGTAAAATAGTAGTAAAAGGATACGGAAAAATCTATCCCACAAAAAAATACGCAGAGTTTCATCTAACAATCAGTGGTGAAATGATCCTGGGTTGTGCATTAACGCTTGATGATGTACCATTTCCCTTTGAGGCTGAAGTGAATCCTGTGTTCGTGTGGGACGCTGATAAATGGGACGAAGATAGCGAGGATTATCTTGTTAAAGATAAGATTGAGCTGGCTTCGGCAATCTGGCAAGAAATTTTCGTCCAAATTCCTTTACGCGTTACAAAAGATGGTGCTTACGAGGAGCTAAAAGCGAAAGGAATCGTATTTTTAACAGAGGAAGAGTTGCAAAAAGAACAAGAAAATAAGGTTGATCCTCGATTAGAAGTATTAAAAGGATTAAAATTTGATTAAAAGACTTGATTTTTTCATCATTTTGTAGTAAAATACTCTTTTGTGAATAGAAATACCAATCTATTTAACTCGACGACTCCCTCTAAATAGTTGAGTGCATCTTAGAAAATGGTGGTGAATACAAATGGCAGTACCGCAAAGAAGAACGTCTAAAACTCGTAAGAGAAAAAGAAGAACACACTTCAAATTAGTAGTACCTGGTATGCATGCTTGTCCAAACTGTGGTGATTTAATCGCAGGTCACAAAGCTTGTTCAAACTGTGGTGAATACAAAGGACGTAAAGTATTAAACGTTAAAGACTCTGAATAATTATCTTATTAATGGGCCCATTAATAATCTTTATTTCAAAGTAAATTAAATGCTAGAATCTGATAGATTCTAGCTTTTTTTGTAACCTTTTCTGATTTCTACATACAAATTTATTTTCAAACATATATTTATTTATTAGGAGTTTGTAGTTTTTTGGGGGTATTAGTTTATGGAAAAATCTGCTAAAGTTTTTGTTGCTCTTTTCTTGTTAAAGTGGGCGGTTTTGTTGATGATTTTGTTTGTTGGGCCGTTTTAAGAGAATGATTTTATGTTAGTAAAACATATCCATTTGTTTGAGATTGTTGTCTACGTTTTATTGAGCTTATGAAAAAAGGTTCTACCAGTATAGAACCTTGTACCAGAGGCACTTTATTTTTTCTTTTTTTTGTCGTTTTCTGCTTTCGTCTTTGCTTCACCAATTTTTATGGCTACACGGTCTGAGTGGTGGGTGTGGGTTTCTTTTGCTTCGATTACGTTCATGATGATGATTTTTATTAGCGCCATTATTGGAATTGATAAGAACATTCCGAGTACGCCAAATTGGGCGCCGATTAGTAGTGAGACGAAAACGAGGACTGGATTAATTTTTAGTGCGTCTCCCATGATGAGTGGTCCGATAACATTTCCGTCTAGTTGTTGTACTGCTGTGAGAAGGATTGCCGTCCAGATTCCTTGTGTTACCGTTCCGGTGACGAAGGTTAGTGCGATGACAATTACTGAGGCGATAATTGATCCAAATTTTGGTATCATATTTGCCAGTCCTAGAAAGATTCCGAAAAATACAGCGAATCTTACATTTAGTAAAAGCAAAAGTATCATTCCCATTGCTCCCATTATACAGGCATCGAGAAATTGTGCGCCGATAAATTTGTAAAAAAGATCATCGGCTTGTTTGACGTAATAACCGATTGTTAATTTACTATCTGTTTTAATTATTAAGTTTAATATGCGAATGAATGTTTTGAAGATAACATCTTTATATAATAACATATAAATTGAGATGATTAGTGCTAGCGTGAAGTCGAAAAGCCAAACTGCTGTTGAGATGGCAAAGTTGGTAATCATTCCAAGCCCTTGAGTAACTGGTCCAATCACAGCTTGTACATCGAAATCTGTGAAGAAGATATCAATTTGTTCTTGAAATCCGAACATTTCGTCAAGTGTGTATAAGTCAAGATTTAGTATAAATTGTTCTATTTGTATAATAAGACTTGGGATAAAATCAATAAAATCCATGATGTTAGCAATTAGCAGTGGAAGTAACGAGCTGATTGTTAGGTAAATAATAAATAATACGATTAAGTAAACTTTCGTGACAGCAAGTCCTCTCGCGTGGTTTCTGATAAATTTATATTTTGATTTTCTGTGCCAATTTTCGCTCCAGCCTGTAGGTCGACTGAGCATATACGCAAATGCTGCTGCCCAAATGACTGGTGATAGGATGCTGATTACACGTATTATAGTTGAGAAGATTACGTTGATATTTAGAACTGCATTTACTACGAGGACCGCTGCTCCGACAAAAAGAAGTCCTTGAATCCATAGAAGCCAATTTATTTCAATTTTTCGCATAATTAATCACCAAATTTCAGAATTTATTTTATTATATATAACTATAAACTGTTGCGTACGAAAATGCAAGTTAAACTTTAGAATTTGTGAATTTTATTTAGAAAATGTGCTTACAAAAAAAGTTCATCTCAAAGCGAGATGAACTTTTTAAAATTATGCTTGTAATGCGTTGATTTGCTTGCTTAAACGTGATTTGTTACGTGCAGCGAAGTTTTTGTGAACAATACCTTTTGCTACTGCTTTGTCTAATCTTTTATTAGCTACGTCGTATGCTGCTACTGCTTTAGCATGGTCTTTGCTAGCAATTGCTGCCTCTACAGCTTTAACTGCGTTACGCATAGATGTTCTGTTAGAAACATTTCTTTGACGACGCTTTTCGTTTGTAAGGATTCTTTTCTTTTGTGATTTAATATTAGCCATGTGTATAAGCTCAAACTGGTAAAGGTTCACGTAAGTGTTCCTCAGGTGCCAGAGTGATACTTTTCACCTCCATTTTATATTTGTTATTTTCAAAAAGAATTTAACTGTAATATTATAGCAGATTTCAAAAAAAATATCAACCCTACTTGTAAAAAAAATTGATTTGTGGTATAATAATCAAGTTGTTAAAAGGTTAGACCTTATTCTTAGTAGTCGGCAACTCCAGCCACTTTCTCGGATTATGGTGACTTTAAAAAAATTATAGGAGGCAACAATTATGGCTATCACAAAAGAACAAAAACAAGCTATCATCAACGAATATGCGACTCACCCTGGTGACACTGGTTCTCCAGAAGTTCAAGTTGCAGTATTAACTGCAGATATCAATCGTTTAAATGATCACTTAAAAGAGCATAAGCATGATCACCATTCACGTCGTGGATTATTAAAAATGGTTGGTAAACGTCGTAACTTATTAAAGTACTTAGCTAAAAAAGACATCAACCGTTATGGTTCATTAATCGCACGTTTAGGTTTACGTCGCTAATTATTCTGAGAGCCTGTTTTCAGGCTCTTTTTTTTCATTTTATCATATTCATACGTGTTCTTATTTGAATCTTTTATTTAAAGTTTTGAATGCGAATGCGTATGATCCACTTTAAAGGAGTTGTTATATATGTCCGAAAAATTTGTGTTTTCAAAAAACATTGCAGGTCGTGAGATGATTGTTGAAATCGGAGAACTTGCTAAACAAACAAATGCATCAGTTTTTGTACGTTATGGAGATACTGTTATATTATCAAATGCTGTTATGTCAAAAGAACCTCGCGATTTAGATTTCTTCCCGCTTCAAATTGGATATGAAGAAAAATTATACGCTGTTGGTAAAGTACCTGGAGGATTTATCAAACGAGAAGGACGACCAGCTGAGAACGCAATTCTTGCTGGAAGATTAATCGACCGTCCAATTCGACCACTTTTTCCAGACGGTTTTCGCCACGACGTACAAGTTATCAACTATGTAATGTCAGTAGATCACGATAATACACCAGAAATGTCAGCAATGCTAGGTTCATCTTTAGCATTATCGATATCTGATATTCCTTTTGATGGTCCAATCGCTGGAGTATATGTAGGGCGAATTAATGATAATTTCGTTATAAACCCGACTGTTGAACAATGGGAATTATCAGATTTAAAAGTAGCGGTTGCTGGGACGATAGATGCGGTTAATATGGTTGAAGCTGAAGCAGATGAGGTAAGCGAAGAGACAATTCTCGCGGCAATAATGTTTGGACATGAAGCAGTACAAGAAATTATCACATGGCAACAAGAAATCGTCGCACAAATCGGCCAAGAAAAAATCGATGTTGTTATTAAGAAAATTGATGAAGAATTAGAAACACACGTGCGAGCGATGGGTGAAGAAAAATTAATAGATGCGGTTCGAGTGCAAGAAAAACAAGCTCGTCAAGATGCAATCGATGCTGTATTTGACGAAGTTTTAGCTTATTATACTGAGATGGAGGCTGATTCGTCAACGTTCAAAGATGTTAAATCCATCCTGAATTCTATTGTCAAAGATCGCGTTCGTCATGGAATCACTGTTGATAAAGTGCGTCCTGATGGACGACGACCTGATGAAATTCGTCCGCTATCTTCAAGACTGGATTTACTTCCTAGAACTCATGGTTCTGCATTATTTACCCGTGGTCAAACTCAGTCGTTATCAGTTGCAACGCTTGGTGCTTTAAATGAACACCAAAAACTTGATGGATTAGAACTTGAGGTTGGTAAAAGATTTATGCATCACTACAATTTTCCACCATTTTCCGTAGGAGAGACGGGGCGCTATGGTGCACCGGGACGTCGTGAAATAGGTCACGGAGCGCTAGGAGAACGTGCACTTGAAAAAGTCATGCCATCAGAAAAAGATTTCCCATATACCATTCGTGTTGTATCAGAAATTATTGAATCAAATGGGTCGACTTCTCAAGCTGCGATTTGTGCTTCTACTATGGCATTAATGGCTGCGGGTGTTCCTATAAAGGCTCCAGTTGCGGGGATTGCGATGGGCTTAATTGCCAAAGGCGCAGATTATACAATTTTGACCGATATCCAAGGTATGGAAGATCATTTAGGTGATATGGATTTCAAAGTTGCTGGTACTGCAAACGGGATTACTGCAATCCAAATGGATATTAAGTTAGAAGGATTGTCAAAGGAAATCCTTGAAGAAGCCCTTGCTCAAGCTAAAGTTGGTCGTTTACATATTTTGAATCACATGTTAACAACAATTGAAACACCTCGCACTGAGTTATCAAAATACGCTCCAAAAGTTCGTACTATGACGATTAATCCGGATAAGATTCGCGATGTAATCGGTCCAGGTGGAAAACAAGTAAATGAAATAATTGATCAAACTGGTGTAAAAATTGATATTGAACAAGATGGAACAGTATTTATTCTACATGATGATATCGAGATGATTGAAAAAGCGATGAAAATTGTTGAGCGTATCACACGTGAAGCTGTTGTTGGTGAAGTTTATACGGGTGTTGTTAAACGCATTGAATCATTCGGAGCATTCGTTGAAATCTTTGAAGGAACTGAGGGATTGGTGCACATCACTGAGTTTAAATATGAACGTGTAGCAAAAGTCGAGGATGTTGTAAAAATCGGAGATACAATAAAGGTAAAAGTAACAGAAGTAGATGCTCGTGGTCGAGTAAATATTTCCGCAAAAGCTCTACTTGCAAAACCAGAACCGAAATTTAAAGTAGGAGAAAAGTTTAATGCTACTGTGAAGCGAATCGAATCGTTCGGGGCGTTTGTAGAATTAAAAGAGGGCGACGACGCATTGTTGCACGTATCTCAAATCCGACATGAGCGTGTTGGCAAAGTAGAATCAGTTTTAAAAATAGGCGATAAAATTGATGTTATTGTCATTGAAATCGACGATAAAGATCGTGTAAAAGTTTCAGCTAAAGACTTAATTCCAAAACCACTTAAAAATGTTGAAGAAGCAAAGACAACTGAATAAGTAAAAAATCTCCGTATGTCTATAGTGGCACACGGAGTTTTGTTTTAAAGAGTTTTTGTTATGGAATGTTCGAAATGGCGAAATTTTCAAAATTTTTAAAATTATTTTTTTAGTAATTTGCAGGATGTTATTTTGTAAATTTTTGCTGTTAATGGTCGAATTTTCTAAACATCTCAATCTAACATTATGCTTTATGTTATGTTTTAACTTAAATATTTTTTTTATGTTAAATTTGGGCATTTTGATATATCGAAATTTTCAAAAAAGCTCTTGCAGAAATTATATTCGGATGCTAAAATATAAGTATCTAATTAGTTTAAAAAATATTAAATCCACCGACCAATTTAAGTTTTAATACTGGTTAGAAAAATATAGTAGGGGTGTTAACATGTTAAAATTTCTTTTAGTAACAACTGTATTCCTAGTTTTATTATTTTCAGATGATATTAATGTTCAAAGTCATTTTAGTTTTTTCGAAAATTATGATTTAGTAGACTTATTACAACCTGATGATGTGTTAATAGATGTTAATTTAATTATAGATGACTCAAAACCAATGGTATGTGAGCTGTACCAAGACGAAGTCATTGGAGAAATTTCGAATGTTTTACAGCGGAATGTTGGTCGTATCCAGTACGATGGAGGTGGACATACAAGCGGCACTGTTCCCTCTGCACATACGTTAAATGTACCAGGTTCCGCAACTCTTAGACAACCTGGAACCTTGGCACGTACAAACCATCGTTTTAATGGATGGAGATCCGATTCCAGTTTCAATACGTTTAGTGCAGGTGCTACTGTTATCTTCAATAATGCATCTACCGTTACTTATCAAGCAGTTTGGTGTCACACTAATAATGTAACAGGGACAATAATGTATAGAGGTGGAGGACATACACATGGAACTGTTCCAGGTTCTCACACACTAAACGTTCCGGGTAGTGCTACGCTAAGACAACCCGGTATTACTAGAACCGGTTATACTTTTGTTGGTTGGCGTTCATCCTCAAGTGGTAATATTTTTCAACCTGGTGCTACTGTTACATTCAGTAATCCATGTGTTGTCATTTACACAGCAGTTTGGACTCCAAATAACGCTTTTGGAAGACCTATGGCATTTGCTCATGTGACATCTGCGTTTGGTTACAGAGCAAGTGGATTTCATCGAGGTTTGGATTTAGCGTCTTCAAGAAATAATAGAGAACCCATTCTTGCGGTTGCTGCCGGTACAGTTCACCGAATCGTTCGAGGATGCGTTGAAGGAGTAACTACATGTGGTGGAGGTTACGGTAATTACATAATTTTAAGACACAATATCGGTGGCACTACATACTATTCTCTATATGCTCATCTCAATAGTATAACTAGTAGTTTAAACGTTGGGAATACTGTAACGTTAGGTCAACAAATTGGAGTAAAAGGAAACACAGGTAGTTCAACAGGACCTCATTTACACTTAGAAATTCATCGACATAATTTTACATATTCTAGAAATACAGCAATTAATCCATCAGTTCGTTTGGATTTACCCAATTCTTGGACAACATTAAGGTTAAATAACGATCTTTACGAATTCGATTATGAATATGCTCTAAAATATCTTTTAGCTGATTCAAAATATCAAAATTCATTTGTAAATGGATTTTGGATAGTTACGAAATATAATTTATATGATTCAAATTCAAATTTATTACATAAGTCTAATGAATTTATAGGAAATAATTTTTATTTTAATCAGAGTGGCATTTTAATGTTTAATAATGAATATGCTGGAATATGGGATATTCAAGAAGAGATGCTCTCTATGAATTTAATAAACAATATTTCTTATTTTAATATAAGTTATTATTCTAATAAATTAATCTTACAGAGTCAAGAAAATGATGGTGGAATTAGAAAAATAACTTTAACCAGAGGTGAATAACATGGTAAAATTTCTCATAGTTTCATCGTTATTATTATTAGTTGCTTGCGGTAATTATGACGACGCATCTGATTCAACGCAGTCATCAAATAATTCATATTATTTAGAAATTTCACTCGAATCAAGTCTGATTGGATTATGGATATTAGAGTCAGATTCAACATATGATTCTAATTTCGAATTATTATCGGATAACATCGAATGGATGATAGATGAAAACCTTATAACAATAGAAGATTTAAATATCCCATTGATTTTCAACACAGACGGAACATTTTCACGAGGTGAATTTGATAGTTATTGGTGGATAGAAGCTGACAATATTTACTTCTCAGAAGGTGAAAATAGTCATTTATTTATAAACCTAATAGAGATTGAAGATAATATCTTAACGTTAACATCACCTCCGAATCCAGATGGAAGTTTTGAGCAACGGGTATATATAAAAATAACAGAATAATCCTATTTAACTATAATTTTGGTCGGTAAAAATAATTAAAAAAATCTGGTTCTTTGTCAAATGCTGTTGGTGAAGAATTATAATGTAAATTAGAGTTCTAGATTGCGAAAGCAATCTAGGCTCTTTTTTTGTTAAGCAACTTGCTTAAGTTCTTTCATCTTTTGTTTCTGTTTTCTTTGAAGTTTGATAGGATTGTGGTTGTGGATAAGCAGAATCCTTTTTTTGAA